>ERZ773180.162-NODE-162-length-46635-cov-6.908201_pt1 | contig 46635 bp, 44 predicted proteins | sample MGYA00511080_ERZ773180 | MGnify/ENA primary metagenome ERZ773180 (study PRJEB29015, sample SAMEA2738175) | human oral metagenome | biome: human oral; feature: human-associated habitat; material: saliva | place: China | collected 2178 ... | reverse complement strand
GCATATTGAAAATGACCGCCCACACCTTTCCGAGATAATCCCCGGAAGATTGAATAGCCTTTCGGATTTCCAGAGCCATCTTCTTTGCAAGGGAATAATCCGGCGTGCTGTCAATGTCATGCTCATGGGCTTTCCGTATGTCGTGTAGAATGGCGTCCCATGTTTTGTGTGTCACATGACAGAAGAAATTTTCTTCCTTTACCTCTGCGGCAAGGATGGTCTTTGAATAGAAATCCTTATCTGCCTGCTTGTATTTCTGGACGATAATCTGCCGCTGTTCTTCCAAAGATTCATAAAGGGTACGGAAGGTAGAGGTTGCATGGCCGTCTATGTATATCTCCGTATCAGTCATAAGCTGTTCAAATTTATCATTGGTAGCAATCTCACACAGGAGCCGGTTGTTGATACGGCCGCTTTTCAGCAGCGCCACCATTTCATCCGTCAAATGCAATTCCATCAAAGGCGTGTTGGCCTGCTCTCTATTTTCTGTCCGGCACAGCAGATAATCAACGGACACCTGATAGAAGTCTGCCAGCGTGACAAGGTTGCCGTGGTTGATTTCCTTATAGTCGTTGGCTTCATAGCTGGCGAGGGCTGACTTTGAAATGCCGGTCAGCTTTGATAATTCTTCCAGATTTAAGCCTTTATCCTTGCGTAACTCCCAAAGGCGCTCCTGTATGGTAGTCGCTCTCAGCATAGGGCGTTCACTCCTTCCCGGCGGCTGTTTTCCTGCCGCTAACCGGATTATACCATACTTTCCGCAATCGTGGAAATTTCCGTTTTTCGCCCCGAAATCCTACTTTGTGGACATACGGCACAGGGAACAAAAATGGGCTATCATACAGGTAGTTCATCGATGGATTATTCCAATCGAATGACCGGCCTGTATGGGATATGCTCCCCGGCGATGTAGCGCAACGACTTGCGGCAGGGAAATGGAGGAACCCTGACCGCAACGAGCGTACCAAAGGGAGCGAAACGCCGTTGTGAGAGCCAGGGGCAGGAACGACATCAGGGAGAACCGGCGAAAATGAACACCGAATTGATACCGAAACACAACAACCTGATAGGGCATAGTCTACCCTATCCGTAATACTACGGGGGATTTCCGGGCGGCTCTATGGCCGCTTTTCCCTTGAAAATCGCCCCGAAACACGACACTAAAATCTTGTTATCCGTCTATTGCGGCTGTTACGGCTGAAATGGGCGTATTTTTGTTTAAGGAGGCACCATGCCGAGAATGCCGAAAAAGAGGAAGCTGGAACTGTCTTTCTTCCTCAATGAACGGGGGCGGGTAACGTACAACGACCTTTGCCGGAAATGCCAGCGTACTTGCAAGCAGAGTTTCCGGGCGGTCATTGTGGACTGCCCCCATTATCTTTCCAAACGCTCAAAACGAAAAGTAAAGGAGGACACCGATTGAATGGAAGTTGAATTTATGACCGCAGACACCACCCTGCCGCCCTGTATGCCGCTGCCGAGAGCCATGCTGCGGCTCCCGATCAGCAGCACCGCCAAGGTCATGTACGCCCGGATGTTGGATATTGTTTTCTTGTCCGGCATAGAGGACGCCAACGGGATTTTATTTATCCATTTCCCCATCGTGGAACTGGCGGCGGCACTTGCCCGCAGCACCATGACTGTGAAGCGTTCCCTGAATGAATTGGAGGACGCCGGACTGATACTGCGAGTGCGTCAGGGCTTCGGGGAACCCAACAAGATATATATACTCATTCCGGGGAAGGAGGACAGCCGCTTATGAATGCAAAGCTGGAAGCACTCAATCAGGAGATAGAGAAAACGGAAAAGAAGCTGCGGAGGGCGCAGCATGAAGAAAAGATATTGGAACACCAGATAAAGACGTTGACACGGAAGGAACGGACGCACCGGCTTTGCACCAGAGCCGCCATGCTGGAAAGCTACCTTCCCCACCCGGAGGCCATCACGGATAAACAGGTCAGCTTGTTTTTGGCGCTGCTGTTCCGTCAGGACAACACCCGTCAGCTTATGGAAAAAGTATTTGCCGGAAACGGCAATTTTCAGGGAGAGGAGGCAGACCGGGAACGGTCATAATCGCTTCCAGAGCCGCAGCCCGTGGACTGCCCCTCTGAAAGAGGGCGCAACTATACACCACCTGAAGGTAGTGTGTTGCGCCCTGCCGGGGGCTTCCTGCGGAAAGCGGATGATTGCCCGCAGCGTTCCGGCTCCTGCCAATCATCACAGGGGAAGCTACACTTCCCCTGCGCTGGCTGCCGCCAGCTACCCCTTTGTGGACTTGCCGCCCGGAAACACCTTGCGCCGCAAGCTGTTCCCGTCCAGCAAGTTTACAATTCATCTATTCCAAAAAGTAACATCTCATAGTATAATAGCGGTAACTTGAAAACCGTACAGATAGTGGAATGGAGAAATAAAGAAATGAGATTTGAATACACGGATGGAAATAATAAGGACTTTATTGAATTATGCCATGGTTTAGATGATTTCCTAAACGAACTTGTAGGAGGGGAAGAAAACAGAGCCGAATATATTCCCTATAATCAGCTCGATGATATTCACGATGTAATAATCGCATATGATGATGACATTCCTGTTGGAAGTGCCAGCTTCAAAAAGTATGATGATGAATGTGCAGAAGTAAAACGTGTCTTTATCAAACAAGAATATCGAGGTAAAGGAATTTCTAATACCCTAATGGAATTGTTAGAAAATGCCGCAAGAAAACAAGGGTATCATTATCTGATTTTAGAATCCGGCGAGCCACTTGTTGCCGCAATGGCGTTGTATAGAAAGATTGGCTATAAAGTCATTCCGAATTATGGACAATACAAAGATATGCCTGATTCAATTTGCATGAGAAAGGAACTCTAATAATCTGTCAGATAATATCTTCGGGCCACCCTGACCCGAATTTTCAAAACTGAATACCAGCCGCCCACCGGCGGTACCACCGAGCAGGAAATCTTGAAACAGGTTCCCTGCTCTTTTTATGCCCGGACACCGGGAGAAAGGAGGACACTACTTGCCATGCCCGCACTTTGATGTGAAAGTTATCCAGCGCAGCAAGCGCCAGTCAGCCGTTGCGTCTGCTGCCTACCAGAGCGGGGAACGGCTGTTTTCCGAATACGACCAAAAACAGAAATACTATTCCCATAAAAGCGAAATCGTCCACACCGAAATCATGCTGCCGCCCCACGCCCCGCCGGAGTATGCAGACCGGAATACCTTGTGGAACGCCGCCGAAGCGATTGAAAAGCAATGGAACTCCCAGCTTGCCCGAAGGTTCGTGCTTGCCATACCGAGGGAACTCCCCCCGGAACAGTACGCCGACCTTATCCGGGATTACTGCCGGGAGTTTTTTGTTTCCAAAGGCATGATTGCCGACTTTGCCATCCATGACAAGGGGGACGGCAATCCCCACGCCCACATCCTTCTTACCATGCGGGCAATGGACGAAACCGGGAAATGGCTCCCTAAAAGCCGGAAGGTCTACGACCTTGACGAGAACGGCGAGCGTATCCGGCTTGCGTCCGGCAGATGGAAAAGCCACAAGGAGGACACCGTGGACTGGAACGACCAGAAGTACGCCGAGATATGGCGGCAGGGCTGGGCTGACACGGCGAACCGTTATCTGGAAGCCATCGGCAGCCCAGAGCGCCTTGACCTTCGCTCCTATGCCCGACAGGGGATTGATAAAATCCCCACCGTCCACATGGGGCCAGCGGTCAGCCAGTTGGAGAAGAAAGGCATACAGACCAACATCGGCAACCTGAACCGGGACATCAAAGCCGCAAATTCCCTTATGCAGTCTATCCGGCAGATGGTACGCAGCTTAAAGGGCTGGCTGTCCGGCCTGAAAGAGAAAAAGGCGGCGCTGCTGGAAGCACTGGAACAGGCAAAGGAGCCGACCATCCCCGAACTGCTTTCCCGGTATCTGGATAAACGGAGCGAGGAACGTACCGGCTGGACTTCCAAGGGGAAGCTGAAAGGCACTGTTGGAGATTTCAACAAGGTCATGGAAGCCCTTGACTTCCTGCGGCAGAAAGAGATTTCCACCGTAGAGAGCCTTGACGCCTATCTGGATGAAGCCAGCGCACAGGCCGTTTCCATCCGTGAGGAAATCAAGCCGATGGAGAAACGTGTGAAAGAGATTGACCGGCTGCTTTTCCATATCGGGAACTTTGAAGCAAACAAGCCAGTTCATGCGAAATATGCCGCTATCCGCTGGAAGAAACCCAAGGAGAAATATGCCGCCGACCATAAGGAGGAACTGGACGCCTACAACGCTGCCCTGCGGTATTTCAAGGTTCACCTTGACGGGGCGAAGTACAGCACAAAGAAGCTGACCGGGGAACAGGCACAGCTTTCAGAGAATATCGCTTCCAAGACGGAAGCGCTGACTGCCGTACAGGAGGATGTAAAGATTTTGCGGGATGTGCGCCACTGGCTCAATCAGGTTTTGCCATCCGAGCAGTACCGCCAGACCGCAGAGCCGGGAAAGAAACCGTCCATCCAGCAGGCGGTCAAAGGCCGGGAGCAGCGTATCCGGGAGGAACAGGCAGAGAAACGCCAGCAGCCCCGCCGCCAGCAAAAACAGGATATGGAACTTTAACCAATTAGGCGCTTGCCATTTTCCCCGTGAGAATGACAGGCGCTTTTCTTATTTTCAGGAGGATTTGCCTATTGAATGTATTTGAAGCCGTGAAGCAGTCTGTTACCACCCGGCAGGCCGCCGAGCATTACGGTATCCGGGTAGGAAGAAACGGGATGTGTGTCTGCCCCTTCCATGACGATAAAAACCCCAGCATGAAGGTTGACCGGCGCTTCCATTGCTTCGGCTGTCAGGCAGACGGGGATGTGATTGATTTTATTTCCCGTCTGGAAAATGTAAGCCCCAAGGAAGCCGCCATCATGCTGGCGCAGGATTTCTCCATCTCCTATGAGGACAGGGAGCCATCCGGCAGGAGCCGCCCGAAGCCAAGACCCCGACAGGAAACCCCGGAGCAGCAATTTAAGCGCATGGAGCGCCACTGTTTCCGGGTACTGTCCGACTATCACAATCTGCTGCGCCGCTGGAAGCGGGACTATGCCCCAAAGACGCCGGAGGAAGAATGGCACCCGCTTTTCGTGGAAGCCTTGCAGAAACAATCCCATGTGGAATATCTGCTGGATGTGCTGCTGTTCTCCGACATAGGGGAACGGGCTGCCCTGATTGCCAGCTACGGAAAGGAAGTGAGGAACCTTGAGCGGAGAATGGCAGACCTTGCCGCCCGAACTGCAGCAGGCCGTAGAACAGACCATACAAGAAGCCCCGCCACCCCGGAACGTTGAGGAAGTAAAGGCCATGCTGGAAAGCACCGAGAAAGGCGGCGTGCGGAACAGTATTCAAAACTGCCTGACCGTATTCCAGTATGACCCCGAACTTTCCGGGGCGGTTGCGAAAAATCTCCTGACCGAGCGCATTGACCTTCTAAAGCCCATTGGCAGGAAACGCAGAACCGGCAGCAAGGCCATGACCGACACGGACATGAAATATATCCGGCTGTATCTGGAAAAGACCTACGGCCTGACCAGCGAGAAAAAGATAGCGGACGCCGCCGACCTTGCGGCAGACGCCAACAGCTACCACCCCATCCGGGACTACCTAAGCGGCCTTGTATGGGACGGGAAAGAGCGTATCCGCTATTGCCTGCGGCACTTTCTGGGAGCCGACACGGACAACTACACCTTCCAATCGCTGCGGCTGTTCCTGCTGGGAGCCATCCACCGGGCGTTCTGCCCCGGCTGTAAATTTGAGGTCATGCTTTGTCTGGTGGGCGGTCAGGGAGCCGGGAAGTCCACCTTCTTCCGGTTGCTGGCCGTAAAAGACGAGTGGTTTTCCGATGATTTGCGGAAGCTGGACGATGATAACGTGTACCGCAAGCTGCAAGGCCACTGGATTATCGAAATGTCGGAGATGATTGCCACCGCCAACGCCAAGAGCATAGAGGAAATCAAGTCATTTTTAAGCCGCCAGAAGGAGGTCTATAAAATCCCCTACGAAACCCACCCGGAGGACAGGCTGCGGCAATGCGTGTTCGGCGGCACTTCCAATGCGCTGGACTTCCTGCCCCTTGACCGTTCCGGGAACCGGCGCTTCCTGCCGGTCATGGTCTACCCCGAACGGGCCGAGGTACACATTTTGGACGATGAAGCCGCTTCCAGAGCCTATATCGAACAGGTATGGGCGGAAGCCATGACAACCTACAAAAGCGGCGATTTTAAGCTGTCTTTTACCCCCGAAATGATACAGTACCTCAAAGAACACCAGCGGGATTTTATGCCGGAGGACACCAAGGCCGGGATGATACAGGCGTACCTTGACCGCTACACCGGCAGCGCCGTATGCTCCAAGCAGCTTTTCAGGGAAGCCCTGAACCGCCCCTTTGACGAGCCGAAACAATGGGAAATCCGGGAAGTCAACGACATCATGAACCACGGTATCACGGGATGGAAGTATTTCTCCAATCCCCGGATATTTGAAGGGTACGGCAGGCAGAAGGGCTGGGAACGGGAAGCCCCGGCAACGGGCGCTGACAACGGGCGTGAAAAAACGCCGGACGGATTTGTGGAAGTCACGGAGCAGATGGAGCTTCCCTTCTGAAAAATCCGGGGAAATCACAGCCGGTTGCCGACCCCGTTGCTATCCCGTTGCCGGGCCGGTTGCCGGGAAAAAGCCCGTAACTGCGGGCTTTTCTCCCCTCTGACAACCAAAGCAACAGAAAAATAAAAGAAAAAGTAATAAATAACCAAACCGCCAGACAGAGATTGTTTTCGAGGTTTTTTGAAGCCCGTTGCCGGACTTCGTTGCCGACCTTCTCCTGTCTGGCTTATTTCATTTATGGAGGTAACTGCCTATGGCAAAAAGCAAAACTGAAATCCATGTCACAACGGTATTTGACGGCGAACTGGACGCTACGGACGTTTTCGTGAGCCTGATTGCACAGAAATACAGCCAGAGAGAGGATAAAGAATATCTTGCGAAAAAGCAAGATTTAGGATATAATAAAGACAAGGTTCAGAGTGACCGTGTTCCGTCTGGATTGTGCGGGTAACGGTTATGATGAACGGATTTGAATATGCAGGCATGGACATGGTACTGGCAAGCAGCTTCCGGGCGGCTATCTATTGCAGGCTTTCCAAGGACGATGACCTTGACGGGGAGAGCGCCAGTATCGCAAACCAGCGGGCTATGCTGGAAACCTACTGCGAAAAGCAGGGATGGGAGGTTGTTGCAGTCTATCAGGATGATGGCTACACGGGGCTGAACATGGAGCGCCCCGACCTGAAACGGATGTTGAAAGCCATCGAGCGCAGGCAGATAAACCTTGTGGTCACGAAAGACCTGTCCAGACTGGGTAGGAATTACTTGCAGACCGGCTTCCTGATTGAAGATTTCTTCCCCCGCAACGGCGTGAGGTATATCGCCATGAATGACGGTATCGACACCATGCGGGACAACAACGACATAGCGCCGTTCAAGAACATCCTCAACGAGATGTACAGCAAGGACATTTCCAAGAAGGTTCATTCCTCTTATCTGCTGAAAGCGCAGAAAGGCCAGTTTACCGGCTGCCTTGCCCCTTTCGGGTATCGGAAAGACCCGGAGGACAAAAACCATCTGCTGATTGATGAGGAAACGGCTCCCATTGTCCGGCGTCTGTTTGCGTGGGCGCTGGAAGGACACGGCCCCAACTACATCCGGCGCAGGCTGGAAGAAGAAAAAATCCCATGCCCGACCTACTGGAACCGGGTGCGGGGCTTTCGGAACGTGTCAACCAAGTGGGAAAAGAAAGACCCGGTCAACGGGCGGTATATGTGGGACTTCTCCGTGATTAAGGACATCCTGATGAACCCCGTCTACACCGGCGCTATCGCTTCCCAGAAGAAGGAATACCGCTTCAAAATCGGCACCATCGGGGAGAAGAAGCCGGAGGACTGGATTGTAGTGGAGAACCAGCATGAGCCGCTTGTTGACCGCAAGACCTTTGACATCGTGCAGCGCAAGCTGAAATCCCGGCAGCGCCCCCGCCAGACCGGGGAAATCAGCCTGTTTGCGGGGCTTATCAAGTGCGGCGAGTGCGGGAAGTCGCTGACGATCCGCTACACCAACGACAAGCACCCGAAGCAGATTTATTCCTGTAAGACCTACAACGCCTACGGGAAACAGCACTGTACCCAGCACCGGGTTGAGTACGACACCCTTTACAGCCTTGTGCTGAACAAAATCCGGGAGTGCGCCAGAGCCGCCCTGATGGACGGGGAAGCCGTTGCCGGGAAGCTGACCGACACCTGCGAAGCCGAGCAGAAAGGCCAGCGGGAAGCGTTGGAGCGTTCCCTAACCAAAGACGAGGAACGGATTGACGTTCTGGAAAAGATGGTGCTGCGGCTGTATGAGGATATGGTTGCCGGGCGTATCAGCGAAGCGAACTTCAATCTGCTGATGGAAAAGACGCAGGCGGAACAGGCCGAGTTGAAAGCAAAGGTTGAGGAAGGCCGGAAGAAGCTGGCCGATGAAATCCGGCTTGCGTGTGACGCCCGCCAGTGGGTAGAAGCCATTCAGGAATACGCCGACATCACGGAACTGGACGCCGCCACCCTTAACCGCCTGATTAAAGAAATCGTTGTCCATGAGAGCATAGACAGCGAAAAGACAAGACACATTTCTATCGAAATTCATTTCAATCTCAAACCCATCCCGGAGGTGGAGCAGGTCACGGCCTGACCTGCCCCCGCCGGGGCGGTTCTTAAAAACTCCATAGATATTTCTTGACACGCCGCCGCCCGCCATCGAGCCGTTTTCCTACACCTATTTGGGTATGAAACAGCTGATGGCGGGCGGCGGTGTCGCCCTTATCGGCATCACCCTGGTACCCCAGCTTGCCGGTCTTTTCGGTTGAGAAAGGAGTGGTAAGCATTGGAAGACGTACTCCAACAGCTTGGCATATGGATGAAGGGAATCCTTGTCAACGGCATCATGACCCAGCTAACAGGACTGTTTGATTCGGTAAACACGCAGGTTGGCGATATTGCAACCCAGGTAGGGACTACCCCGGCGAACTTTTCGCCGGGGATCTTCTCCCTGATACAGAATATCTCCGAGTCCGTCATACTTCCGATTGCAGGTCTGATTCTCACCTTCATTGCCTGCTGCGAACTGATTCAGATGATTATTGACCACAATAACCTTGCAAACTTTGAGACGTGGATTTTCTTCAAATGGATTTTCAAGACCTTTGTGGCAGTCACGCTCATCAGCAATACCTTCAATATCGTGATGGCGGTCTTTGATGTGGCACAGCATGTCATTAACAGTGCAGGCGGTCTGATTGCCGGCAGTACGGCGGTGAATGGAAGCGCCTTAGAGACCATGCGGCATACCCTGGAAGGGATGGATATCGCGGAACTTTTTGGCCTGTATCTGCAGAGCATGGTACTGCAGTTCACCATCCAGGCGCTTAGCATTGTGATTTTTGTGATTGTCTACGGCCGAATGATTGAAATCTACCTGATGACCAGTATGGCGCCGATTCCGTTCTCGACCTTTGGGAATCGCGAGCAGAGCGCGGCGGGACAGAATTATCTCAAATCCATGCTTGCTCTTGGCTTTCAGGGTTTCCTCATCATGATTTGCGTCGGCATCTACGCAGTGCTGATTCAGGGAATCACCATCTCCAGTGATATCATCGGCTCCATTTGGGGCGTTGTCGGATATACGGTGTTATTGTGCTTTACCTTATTCAAGACAGGCTCGATTGCAAAGAGCATTTTCGCGGCGCACTGAGGCAGGAGGTGTTATATGGCAGCTTATATCCCTGTCCCCCGGGATTTAACGAGGGTCAAATCCAAAATTCTTTTTAACCTGACAAAACGTCAGCTTATCTGCTTTGGGGCGGGAGCACTGATCGGTGTCCCGTCTTTCTTTTTGCTCAAAACAATCGGTACGACCAGCATGGCGGTCATTTGCATGATGGTCATCATGCTACCGTTTTTCTTCCTCGGAATGTATGAAAAGGACGGGCAGCCGCTTGAGAAGATTGCAAAGCAGTTTATTGAGGCCAAGTTCGTAAGACCTAAAGTTCGTCCCTATCGCACCAATAACTATTATGCAGCACTGATCCGTCAGGCGGGGCTTGAGAGGGAAATCGAGCATGTTCTGCAGGCCGCATCCGGTGCTGCGAAGAAGAAACCTGAAAGGAGGTAAATGCTCTTGTTTACGATGAGAAATCCGTTTCGGAAAACGGGGAAAAGAGAGCTGAATCTACCGAAGAACTTGAGTAAGGCGCAGGAAAAAGAGATTCTGCAAATTATCAGGAAAGCGAGAAGCGATGACGGAATCCCCCGTAGCGCCCAGGATTCAATTCCGTTTCAGCGCATGTTTCCGGACGGGATCTGCAGGGTAACGGATCGCTACTATACCCTGACCATTCAGTATCAGGACATCAACTACCAGCTGGCACAGCAGGAGGACAAGACCGCAATCTTCGAAGAGTGGTGTGCTTTCCTGAACTCTTTTGACAGCTCGATTCACTTTGAACTGTCCTTCATGAACATGGCAACGGACGCTGAAAGCTTTGAGAAAAAGGTCCGTATTCCCTACCGGAATGATCACTTTAACGGCATTCGAAACGAATACAGCCAGATGCTTAAGACCCAGCTTGCGCAGGGCAATAACGGTCTGACAAAGACCAAGTATATTACCTTCGGAATCGAAGCGGATTCCATGCGCGAGGCTAAGCCAAGGCTTCAACATGTACAGACGGACATGATGAATAACTTAAAGCGCCTCGGTGTTTCCGCCAGGGTATTAAACGGCAGGGAGCGCCTGCAGCTGATGCATGCCATGTTCCACATGGGAGACCATGACCGCTTCTTTTTTGACTGGAACTGGCTTGCGGGCTCCGGACTCTCCGTGAAGGATTTTATCGCACCCACCTCGTTCTCCTTCCCTGGCAGCAGGACATTTACGATGGGGGATTTGAAAGGAGCCATGAGCTATCTGCAAATCACGGCATCGGATCTCTCGGATCAGATGCTGAAGGATTTTCTGGACATGGAGTCCAGCCAGATTGTGACAATGCACGTTCAATCGGTGAATCAGACAACTGCCATCAAACAGATTAAGCACACCATCACGGAGCTCGATCGAAGCAAAATCGAAGAGCAGAAAAAGGCCGTCCGTTCCGGGTATGACATGGACATCATCCCTTCGGATCTTGCAACCTACGGAAAGGACGCGAAGGCACTCTTAGAGGAGCTGCAGTCGCAGAACGAGCGCATGTTCCTGATTACCTTCCTGATTATGAATACCGGCAAGACCGATCAGGAGCTTGAGAACAATGTGTTTCAGGCATCTTCGATTGCGCAGAAGCATAACTGCAATCTTCGGAGACTCGACTTCCAGCAGGAGCAAGGACTTATGAGTAGCCTCCCGCTGGCAAACAACCTCATCGAAATTCAGCGTGCGCTAACCACAAGTTCGACTGCAATCTTTGTTCCCTTTACCACACAGGAGCTGTTTCAGACCGGAAGCGAGGCGCTTTACTACGGCCTGAATGCGCTGTCCAACAACCTGATTATGGTGGACCGGAAGAAACTGAAAAACCCGAACGGCTTGATTCTCGGGACACCCGGTTCCGGCAAGTCTTTCTCGGCGAAGAGAGAGATTGCCAATGCCTTTCTGGTGACGGATGACGACCTGATTATCTGTGATCCGGAGGCAGAGTACACGGCCCTAGCCAACTGCATGGAGGGGCAGGTCATCAAAATCAGTCCGACCAGCACGCAGTATATCAATCCCATGGACATCAACGATTCCTACAGCGAAGAGGATAACCCGCTGGCGCTCAAGGCGGACTTCATCCTGTCGCTCTGCGAACTGATCGTAGGCGGCAAGGACGGCCTGCAGCCGATTGAGAAAACCGTGATTGACCGTTGTGTCCACCAGATCTACCGGCACTATTTTGAGGACCCGAAGCCGGAAAATATGCCCCTTTTGGAAGACCTGTACAATGCCCTCTTAAAGCAGGAGGAAACAGAGGCAAAGCGCGTGGCGGCAGCACTTGAAATCTATGTGAAGGGCTCTCTCAACCTCTTCAACCACAGAACCAATGTGGACATTCAGAACCGCTTTGTCTGCTATGACATCAAGGAACTTGGAAAGCAGCTGAAAAAGCTTGGAATGCTGATTGTGCAGGATCAGGTCTGGGGACGTGTTACGGCCAATCGTTCCGCCGGAAAGACCACTCGCTACTATATGGACGAGTTCCATCTTCTTCTCAAAGAAGAGCAGACAGCGTCCTACTCCGTAGAAATCTGGAAGCGCTTCCGCAAATGGGGCGGTATTCCGACCGGCATCACCCAGAATGTAAAGGATCTCTTATCCAGCCGCGAGGTAGAGAACATCTTCGAGAACTCCGACTTCGTATATATGCTGAATCAGGCTGCCGGTGACCGGCAGATTCTGGCGCAGCAGCTGAATATCTCCCCGCATCAGTTGTCCTATGTGACGCACTCCGGCGAGGGCGAAGGACTCTTATTCTACGGCAATGTCATTCTCCCCTTCGTGGACCATTTTCCGACGGATCTTCAGCTGTATAAGATCATGACGACCAAGTTATCCGAGGTGCAGGCGGCAGGGCATGAAACCGGACAGGCGGGAGAAAAAGGGCTTGCAGACGGTATGGTGCGTGCAGAGCGCCTGCCGAAGCAACGGACAAAGGAGGCGTAAATCATGGCAAGGAAAGCGCCCCGTCTCCGGTTTACCGAGGAAGAACTCACAAATCCCAAAGTAAAAAGAGCGGTATCCCGAGCCGAGAGAGCTTCGGATAAGGCTGAGCGTGCAGCCAGGAAAATCCGAAAGAAACGGCATCCGGTATCAAGTACGACTACAGAGAGAAAGACAAAGCTTAGCTTTCAAAAACAAGGCGGCAAGGCAGCCCGTGCGGTAACGAATACAGTTTCGAAGAAACTTCACAGCCAGGTGGCAAAGAACAATCAGGACAATAATACGGCTGTGGAGGCTGCAAACACAGCTGCGGAGGGCACGGAGACCGGTTTTCGCACTGTCGATCATGCTGTCTACAGCAAGAAGCTGAAGGCTTATCAAAAAGCCGCAGAGCTACAGGCAAAGGCAGACACGGCAAATGTAGAGGCAATCTTTCAGCGGCGTATGGCGGAACATCCGGAGGCGTTTTCCAATCCGATTTCCCGCATGAAGCAGAAGCAAGCAATCCGGCGAGAATATGCTGCCGCAAGGCGTGCGGAACAGGCAGCGGCAAAAGGCGGATCAGCTACAAAGGAAGGCGTGACCGAGGTAAAATCCATTGCCCAGAGACTTTCGGAGCTGAAAGATAAAGGGATTGAATATATCGCGGAGCATCCGCAAATGATTCTAACAATTGCCGGACTGGCCCTGCTCATTATGACCCTATCATCCGCGCTGTCCTCCTGTTCGGCTTTCCTGCCGAGCGGCTTCGGCGCAGTGGTGGCGACGACATTCACCGCAAAGGATGGAGATATCATCGGGGCCAATGAGGACTATAAGGCGCTTGAGGCCGATTTGCAGAGGCAGATTGATTCTATTCGGACAACGCATCCGGGATACGACGAATACAACTTTCACCTGGATGAAATCGGCCATGATCCCTATCAGCTTGCGGCGTATCTGACCACGCAGTTCGAGGACTACACGAGGGCGGAGGTGCAGGACACGTTACGGAGACTCTTTCATCTGCAGTATGTGCTGGATATCGAGGAAGTGGTGGAAACGCGAACCAGAACCGAAACGCATACCAGCACAAGTACGGATCCTGTCACCGGAGAGACCTCGGAAGACAGCGAAGAGGTCGAGGTTGCGTATGAGTACTACATTCTCAATGTCACCCTGACCAACAAAAACCTCGGACATGTCATCACAGAGTCCGGCGGCATGACGGAAAAGCAGGCGGAGCGTTATGGAATCCTGCTGCTGACCAAGGGAAATAAGGCGAAGTTGTTTGCGGACGAGGCCTTTGTGGCTTCCGGAAGCGAGTATCTTCCCTATGACATTCCCGGTGAGGCGCTGACGGATGAGCGCTTTCGGAACATGGTCAATGAAGCGGAAAAGTACCTGGGGTATCCCTATGTGTGGGGCGGGTCATCGCCTTCGACAAGCTTCGACTGTTCCGGGTTTGTGAGTTGGGTGATCAATCACTGCGGCAACGGCTGGAATGTGGGAAGACTTACGGCAAATGGGCTAAAGAACTACTGCCAACCCATCCGGGCGAGTGAAGCAAAGCCCGGAGATCTGGTCTTTTTCCGTGGCACCTATAACACTTCGGGAGCCAGCCATGTCGGTATTTATGTCGGAAACGGGATGATGATTCACTGCGGAAATCCAATCTCGTATGTGTCTATCAATACGCCCTACTGGCAGAGGCATTTCTACTGCTTCGGACGTCTGCCGTAATAAGGAGGAACACAATGACAAAGCTTGAGAGAATCGGTGCTGATTTGAAGCGTGCCCGCGCCAAACAGGCCGTGTTGACGCAACGCGTCAAGGAACTGGAGAGTCGCTATCGCGAAGAGGAGAACAGCGTGATTCATACGATGGTTCACGCGGCGAATCTGACGCCCGAGCAGCTTGCAAAGGTGATTGCCCTGGCAGGGCAAGGTATGGTTGGCGTTTACCCTGCAGAAACCGTCGAAGCGACAGGTAATAAGAATCAGGAGGAGGCTGAAAATGGATATTAAAAGACTGATGGCAGGCTTTATGGTCGGAGTATTCCTGTGCGGAAGCAGTTCCGTGACCTGCTTTGCCTTTGCCACAGAGACAGAGAGTGCTACGGTGACTACCGATGCCGCCACAGCGGAAGCATCCACGGAGGCGGAAATGCGCTCTGAGGATGATACCCGTCCGCTGACACCAAACGGAAATCTGACTCTGGTTGATGACATCGGGTCGCAGGCGGGACAGGGAAGGCAGTTCATCACCCTGGTAACCAAGTCCGGTAACTACTTCTATCTGATCATCGACCGCAATGATAAGGGAGAGGAAAATGTGCACTTCCTAAACATGGTGGATGAGGAGGATCTGTTTGCGCTGATGGATGAGAAGCAGGTTGCCAATTATAAGGCAGCACAGAACGAAAAGGATGATGTAGCAGCTACTGTTGCGACGCCTTCTGTGTCCGGTGCAGTGCAGGATTCTGCGCCGGACCCCAAAGTGAAGGAAAAGAAACCCTTTCATGCGCTTCCGCTGGTCGGCGCCGTCATTGTGCTGGCTGCCGGTGCCATCGGATACCTCTACTTGCAGTCGAAGAAAAAGCAGACTGCTGCGCTGAGACCGGATCCGGATGCCGATTATGTGGATGAGGACGACGAAGAGGTCTATGAATTCCCAGAGGATGATGAGACTGATGAGGAGGCTTATCAGGAGAAAACAAATTATGAGAGGGATGTTGATCAGAGCCTGAAGTAATTGTCTCAGAAATGGAAGAAGATAGCGGAAGCTGTCTTCTACATACAAAATAGGTTAGCTACTATCATAAAGTGAAGATTGAGTCAAGAAAAACATGGCAAAAAGGATTGACAGGGGTTATAATTGTGGAAAACTATTACTCTTGACGAGGAGGTGAACACATGGGAACGAATAAATACAAACTGTTTTGGAAGGTCGGAGATGTAAATAAGCATGTTGTTTGTCAAAAGTATAGTGATGATGAAGAGTATTATTCGTTTTTAAAAAAGCAGTATGACATTGGGTATCGACAGATTATTATCTCCTCAGAAGTGATGATTCAACTGATAAAAGAGTTTGTGATGAATTTTGGCTTGAGAGTATATAGAATAGAATTTATGGAGGCAGATTCTTCGTTAACAAACGAAATTGAGGTTCTATTGGACCATATGAAGGAACGTCCGATTTTGTTTGCAGCTTTACTGGAAAAATTGAACTTTTTAGCAGAGACAACCTCAATAGATATTGGCCGAATCTATACGTCTGGCAAATCGGAAAATAATATTGCACTGAATATGTTTGTTCAATCCAATGGTATTATTGGAATCAATGATAATGCGGAAAATGAGCTATTGCAAAGGACATGCACACTAATTGAGAGGCACTTATTTGGATGAAGGATAAGATAGCTTTTTTTTTCTCTCTGCTGGAGAAATTGGGTCTACCTATATCAAGTGCTATAATTGGATTGAAACTGGTGGGCTGCTTCAATTTTATTCAGAAATTTGGCCTTGTCAATGATTCGGACAAGGCATTTGATATTTGCATAACTATTTATTTTGCGATTCTGGATGGGCTATTGCGCTCGATTGTGGAAAAGGTTAGAGAAACCTACTTTGCGCCTCAAGCAATTATGGCTATCCTTAGTAAACCTGGAGAAATGGTAAATTATGATACATTTCCTGATATAGTTCTTCAAGGTGAAACTCCGAAAGAAGTATTGTTGACTATAAATATAGATGCAACCAAATCAGTTTGCCGTGGGTTAAAGCTGACTATTGAAGGTATTAATTTTGCAACAATGCAACTTCCCAAAGTAAATAAATTTGCAGGCGTGGATCCGATGGGAAATTTCGTAGTCGAATTGGAACGACTATTTGGGAATCAGGAGCACGCAAAAACTTCACAGACGTTCAGAATTCTATTTTTACGCGAGCCGGTTGCTGGGATTTGTCAAAGCGAGCTAAGACCGATAATGAATAGAGAACCTCTTCGCATTTCTTATAAATCAAATAAAATCATGGTTAGAACTGAGGGTTAAGAATGGCAACTACACGATGGAAAGATACTGTTACAAGTGATATTGATACGGCATTATCGCTTTTGATGAGAAAAGTCGAAAATGACAATCGCTCCTCAGGGATAAGCCGTGAGAATTGGACTTCGGATAAAGTTTTTGATGAAAATCAGAATATCATCTTGTTTGGTAATGAAATCATATTTAATGTGATTAAGTTCGCTTATGATAAAACAACAATTTGTGGGGCAGACGTCAATGTGATTCCACAGAGTGGAAGCATTATTGTATACTCGGCTAATAATTCGTTAAATTATATCATTGACAAAAACTCCGATGCAAAACTGGTTTTAAGAAAGCTCTTATCCTATACCGGTAAGAATGAAATAGATAGCAACAAATTCGAGTTTGATTGTGATTTCTTCCTTTGGCTGATCAATAGAGTTTACTATGCAAATAACTCTATTGATGTAAATGATAATAATGAATTTGAGCTGGAGTTAAAATCTATTAAAGGATTTAGTGGAGATACCGAAGATTTGCAGACAAAAGTGTCTGCTACAGGAGAGTCCGTAATGAATATAATCAGCACTCTTTCTTTTTTTCTGGAAAGTAGAAAGCTGAAACAAATAAATCTTGCGTTAAAATACAAGGATCACGATTCCATCGAATTGATTTTAAAAAGTGGTACTCTTGAAGTTGATTACAGATCATATTCGGGGAGCTTTGGAGATGACGAGAGAGATGAGTTAATTGCGAAGCTGTATTTAATGTCCTACATGGAAATTGTTCCAGTACTCATCCAAGAATATAGAACTGATATAGAAAATGATTTGTGGAATAAAGAACGCTATGTAGAATTTATGAATAATGTGGCAAACACTTTAAAGGAAAAAATCGAAGCTAAGACGACAGCAATCAATAAAGGACTTCCAGAAATAGAATAGAGTTAGAAGGAATTGTCTTACATACCCCTCCGAGCCATTCAGGCTGGAGGGGTAATTTTTATGTGAAGAGGATATTTTTATGGAAGAGAAAGAAACAAAGCAATCAAAGGATTTGATTGTGGGGGAACTTCGTAGACGCCTGGAAGTGCTGAAGGATGACAAGTTCATTCTTACCGTTTCCCTGCAAAAAGGAGGTGATGACGATGACGAAAAAGCCTGATATCTACGAAGCAGACAGGGACGGCTTTCAGCTTGAGCAGGTCGGGATTCGTCTGGTCAAGGAGCGGTCGCTGTATTCCGAGACAAAGATTGACTCTCCGGAAGCTGCGGTACAGCTGGTAGCGGACGCACTTCTCGACTATGATCGTGAGGTTTTTGGCCTCATTAATCTGCAGGTTGACAACAGACCGATCAATTTAAATATCATCAGCATGGGAACGCTGAATTCTTCGCTGGTTCATCCGCGGGAAACATTGAAGTCGACCATTTTAAGCAACGCTTCGAATGTACTGCTGTTCCACAACCATCCCTCCGGCAAGCTGAAGCCCAGTAAGGAAGACATCTCCATTACAGATCAACTGGTGCAGGCCTTTAACATGATGGGAATCAAGGTGTTAGATCATGTCATTGTCGGGAATGCAACGAATTACTACTCGTTTCTTGAGCAATGTACGCTTCCCCTGCCGAGGTCTTCCTATGCTACTTCTTTGGATCAACTGGATTTACGGAAACAGAAAGTTGCCGAGGCGGAATCGGTGGTAGCCAAGCTGAAAGAGACTGAGCATCCGCAGAAAAGGAAAAGGAGTAAGGCAAAACCGAAGGAACCGGAGTTATGAGGGAGAGACAAATATGAGACTCGTCATTGTCGAGAAGCCCTCTGTTACCCAGGCACTTGCCAAGGTTCCCGGTGCAAACGGACGCTTTGAAGGATACCTCAGAAGAGACGCATTCGCTTGAAGGATTATAAGAGCAGCGAAGCGGGAAGAAGTACAATGCGAGTCTATTGCTCTTGGCAGAGGCCGACGGTAAAGCAGAGTTTAGGTTGGAATTTGGTGATACCCATGATGCCGGATGATACGAAGGCGGGAAGGAGACGCAATGGTATTTACAAAAGACGAGAAAACGCTGTTGATTCTCTACGGTGAGAAAAACAGAAGCGGAACACTCAAAAATCTGTTTCTCATGCGGGGACAGCTTCAAACGGATGAGAAAGCACTGTCAGCTCTGACAGATGCCGTAATCCGGAAACTTGGCGGCATGACCGATTCTGAATTTGATGGTCTGAATCTCTTAGACGCCGTGAGGAGCAGCAATGCGGGAACGTAATCAGGAAATTCATGTGCTCCTTCTTCCGGAAGAGATGGAACGGATTAAGCAGAAAATGACCGAGCTTGGAATCATCAACCGCAGTGCTTATGTGCGTAAGATGGCGCTGGACGGTTACTGTATCAATCTGGATCTGACGGACATGAAGGAAATGGTGTCTCTACTCCGGCGCTGTAGCAATAACCTGAACCAGTATGCAAAGCGGGCAAATGAGAACGGATCCATTTACGCCGGGGACATCCGGGATTTACAGGCAAGGCAGAGTGAAATCTGGGAAATCGCGAAGGAGATGCTGGCAAGACTTGCGACGATTCAGTGAGCGTCATAGATTAGCGGAGTGCTTCGTTGACATCCTTGCAATACGGGTTAGGGCATTATAAACTGACTGTAAAGCAGAGAAGGAGGTAACGATATGTGGCTGATTAAACTCCCGTTTCGAATCATTGCACTCCCAATCATGGCAGTCGTTGGTGCGCTGTCAGTTTTTTACAGACTCATTCTGGAGGTTGGACTGCTTGCAATCGGGCTGATTTACGTTATCCTCGGTATCGGCCTTGTCAACTATCTGATTCAGCGGAATTGGCTGCAGGTGGGAATTATCCTTGGCATTGGGGCGATTGCTTTTGTAGGCTCCATGTTTGCCCAGGTACTTGCCACAGGTCTGGAGGCACTGAGCGGAAAACTGGTCGCATTTGTCTTCACTTAAATAGCCAAATAACGTAAAGGCCCGAGAACAGAAATGTTCTCGGGCCTTTTTCTTTTGTAGCTGATACGGAAAGGAGTTACAGAGATGGCAGCCACAAGACTCATTGCTCTTCATGCCAATAAGGGAAAGACCATTGCGCGAAGTCTCAGCGACCGGACGGATTATGCCAAGAATCCGGACAAGACCGAGAAAGGCGAACTGGTCACCGGCTACCAGTGTGATCCCTTTACCGTAGATGAAGAGTTCATGCTGACCAAACGGAAGTATGAGCAGATTACAGGCCGTCACCAGAGACGCGATGTGATTGCCTATCAGATCCGACAGTCCTTTAAGCCCGGTGAAATCACACCGGAGGAGGCAAATAGAATAGGTCGGGAGTTGGCGATTAGATTCACCAAAGGGAAGTTTGCTTTCATCGTTGCGACACACACGGACAGGGCACATATCCATAATCACATCGTGTTCAATTCGACATCTCTTGACGGTACAAGGAAGTTCAAGAACTTCTGGTTTTCGGGCCTCGCACTGCAACGCTTAAGTGACCTTGTCTGCCTGGAAAACAGCTTATCGGTGATTGAAGCGGAGCCAATCGGCGAGCGGAAAAAACGGACGGAATACCCCACACGGACAAGCATCCGTGACTTCATCTGCCGGGATATTGACCGGATACTTCAAAAGAAGCCGAAGGACTTTGAGACAGTCCTCTTTCAGCTACAGCAACTTGGCTATGAAATCAAGCGGGGGAAACATGTTTCAGTCAAGGGCGGGAATCAGAAGCGCTTTGTCCGCTTATCCTCGCTTCCGGAAGGATATAGAGAAGCAGAGATTCGTGCGGCACTCTCCGGTGAAGCAAAGCGTGAAGGTGGGCCACGCCCAAGGCCAGAACGCTCTTTCAATCTGCTCATCGATATTCAGAGCAAACTACAGTCCAAAGGCAAAGGCTTCAAGCGATGGGCGACAGTCTACAACCTCAAACAGATGTCAAAGACACTGCTGTTTCTCCGTGACAACAAGATTGATAGTTTTGACCGGCTGAATGCTCTCGTTGCAGAAAAGCAAGAGAAACGAGACCGCCTGCTCTGTGCAATTCAGGAGTCTGAGAAGCGACTGGCGGAAATCGCAACACTGAAAATGCAGATCATCAACTACTCAAAGACCCGACCAATCTACGAAGCATATCGGAAAGCCGGATACAGCAAGAGCTTCCTGGAGGCGCACCGGACAGAGATCATGTTACACAAGACAGCGAAAGCGGCCTTTGATGAACTTGGCATAAAGAAACTGCCAAAGGTTAAAGAACTGAGCCTTGAATACGAACAGGTACTGGAAGAGAAAAAGGCAGCCTATGCCGAATACCAGCAGGTGAAAAAGGAAACGCAGGAATTATGGATTGCGCAGAGAAACATCGCCTCTCTCTATGCCGCAGAGCGCGAAGCAGATGAAGAGAGACAGCGACAGGAAGAGAAGAAGCAGAGATGATTAGGGACCGAGACATCAGAGAAACACGTCAGTGTCCGGTTATGCCATTAAGCGTTCCGCAGGAACGCGTAGCCTCACGAAGTGAGTTCTTCTAAGGGCTTGGGAGTATCCCAACAAGTGGCGTATGAGGTCCGGATGGACGCTCATACACTGCTTGCAAATTTGTGAGGTGCGCAAGATTCTGAGCACAAGAACAGTGACATCCGATTGGCTTTCCACTACGTTCTGCGTATAATAGACTGTAATGTATTATAGAGGATTTTTATGGAAATTCGCAGAGCGAAAGTGCAAATACAAGTCTGTTTTATGGGACGGCATATTCTCTATAATTAGTGAATGAAGATAGCGAGTAACTTGTAAAATGCAATGCCAGAGAGGAGGCTGAAATGCGTACAATAGAATTGCCACCTTACGCACCGACGCTGATAGAATCAACGCGTGCAATTGGATACTCCCTTGAGGCAGCTGTCGCTGATATCATTGACAACAGTATCGCTGCCAATGCCAAGACGGTCGATATTTTTTTCTTCCCTGTAGACTCCGCTTACATTGCCATTCTCGATAATGGCAACGGAATGGGAACAGAGGAACTAAATGCTGCAATGCAGTACGGTAGCAAAAATCCTAGTGATGCGCGAGATGCCAAGGATTTGGGTCGGTTTGGACTTGGACTAAAGACAGCATCACTGTCACAATGCAGATGCCTTACTGTCATTACCAAACAGGGTGACTGTGTCAACGGACGCCGATGGGACGTAGATCATGTTGCAGAAACAGGGACCTGGTCTCTGATTGTCCTTGAAGATGAAGAGATGAATGATGTGCCGGGAATAGATAGTCTTAGAACTTATGACTCCGGGACGCTAGTTGTATGGCAGAAACTAGATCGTCTTAAAGCAGGGGAAATTAATTTTGAGCAGGCACTCGGTCGTAAAATTGATGGAGTGAGGGAGCATCTGTCGCTCGTATTCCATCGATACCTAAAAGGGGAGAGGGGGATTACAAAGCTTAAAATTTCTATCAACGGAGAGATAGTTCCGGCGGCAGATCCCTTCCTAGAAGCAAAAAGTGTTCGGGCGATGGATGATGAAAATCTGGTTGTTCAAGGGCAGAGAATAATTGTCCGGCCGTACATTCTGCCTCATATATCAAAAATGACTGCTGAAGAGATTAAAGCTTTGGGAGGCAAAGAGGGTTTGCGAAGACAGCAGGGTTTCTATGTGTATCGCAACAAAAGGCTTCTGGTTTGGGGAACATGGTTCCGAATGATGCGTCAGGGAGATATGTCAAAACTTGCGCGCATCCGAGTTGATATTCCGAATACACTTGACGATCTCTGGACGCTAGATATCAAAAAATCATCAGCTCTTCCACCAGCAAAAGTTCGAAAGAATTTAGAGATTATCATTGATAAGATTGCCGAACACAGTAAACGTACATGGACCTTCCGAGGGAAAAAGGAGACCGACGATAAAGCAGTACATGTTTGGAACCGCATGAAAAATCCATATGGGGGATTCTATTATGAAATAAATCGGGATCATCCGATGGTAAAGCAAATTCTGGAACAGAATCCAGATCTTGAACCAATGCTTGATACCTTGCTGAGACAAGTCGAAACAGGCCTTCCTCTAAATCAGCTTTATGTAGATTTGAATAATGATGAGCAGCTGACGAATGATCAGGAGCAGAGTGAGAAGGATATTATCAAGGCACTTAGAAATATGCTTACTGATCAAATGTCTTCTGTTGCGAAGCTGGAGTTTTTGTCAGCCATGGAAAGCATAGAACCATTTTCACAACATCCGAAAGCTATTGCGAAATTAAAAAAGGAGGCTTCAGACAATGTCTAATATGAATGTGAATCCAAGTGTAGAACAGCTTGAAAATGTAATATCAGCGTATATCAACGCCATCTATAGGGACGTCCCCCCTACGGAAGAAGAGTTTAAAGAAAAGGCAGACTTGTTACGAAGTAGCAATGTGGCCATGATGCCTGTCACTGATCAGGAATACGATGAGATATTGAGAAGGCTGAAGCAGACACTTGTGATTCAGATGGACATAGGAACCTACATTACGGATCGCAACAATGGACACCAGTCATGGCTTCCTGCTAAACGTGCTGATTTCGACTTCTTTTTCTGGGATCGTTATAAAAAATATCTGGAAGAAGTTAAGCATTGGAACCCACGAGTGACCGCAAACTTGGGCAAGGTTTCTGATGAAATTCTTGACCTCTGTGGAGACCCAAGCGAAAAGCGGTTCTTAATCAAAGGCTTGGTGCTTGGTGATGTGCAGTCCGGAAAGACAGCTAACTATACCGCAATCTGCAATAAAGCAGCAGACACAGGATACCGGATTATCATTATTCTTGCCGGTATGCAGGAAAATTTGCGAGAGCAGACTCAGGAACGTTTGGATGCTGAGTTTACAGGTCGAAAGAGCGAATATTACCTTGATCCGAAGGCAGAGCAGGGAATTAAAAACACACCGGTGGGCGTGGGACGCTATGGTCATGATAAGAAGATCGTTGCGTTCACATCGGTTACGAAGGACTTCGACAGCGGAGTACTTCGTAGCAACAATCTTGGCATTGAAAATGTTAACTGCCCTGTTGTGCTGGTGATCAAAAAGAATAAGAGAATTCTAAACAACCTCATCAAATGGCTGGAGAGTAACAACACCCTCAATGCCGCGGGACAGATAGAGCTTCCTCTTCTGCTGATTGATGATGAGGCTGATAACGCATCTGTAAACACGAGGGATCCGGAGTCCTCTCCAGCCGCTATAAACGACTGTGTACGCCGTTTACTGGGCAGATTCAGTAAGGCGACCTATCTTGGAATTACGGCCACTCCGTTTGCAAATATCTTTATTGATCCTGGTGAGGATGATGACCTGTTCCCTGCAGACTTTATCTATGCACTATCAGCACCGACAAATTACATAGGAGCAGACCGCATATTTGGCGACGGTGGAGATTTCTCAGCTATGCTACAGCCAATTAATACGCTGAGTTTAGAGAAATTTTTCCCTCCGAAACACAAGAAAGACTTAGTTGTCAACAAACTGAATGACGAGCTTATCGAGGCGGCAAATTACTTCCTTCTCGTGAATGCTATTCGAGACCTTCGTGGAGATACCGTAGATCATCGGTCAATGATGGTTCACATCAGTCGCTTCACAAATGTTCAGAATCAAATTGCCGATTTGTTTCAGATATGGCTTGATCAGATAAGATCTGACCTTAGGAATTATTCTACGCTTGCGCCAGCAAAAGCTGAGAAGATTAAAAATATTGCAGCACTTCACACGGTGTGGGATAAGTATAATTTGCACATTGTGGCTGGTGTAGATTGGGAAGTCATTCTCCGTACATACCTTTACAGAGCCGTTGCGCCGATTGAGGTTCGTGCGGTTAATATGAAGACCGGAGCCAGCAGTTTGGATTACTCTAATCATAGAAAAGACGGTCTTCGTGTAATCGCAGTTGGTGGAAACAGCCTTTCCAGAGGATTGACGTTGGAGGGATTGTGCGTTTCCTATTTCTATCGAAATACTCAGATGTATGATACTCTCCTCCAGATGGGCAGATGGTTCGGATATCGACCTAACTATGATGACTTGGTAAAAATCTGGATGTCTCAGGATGCGATTGACTGGTACAGCCAGATTACGAGAGCAACCAATGAATTGAAAAATGAGATTATCGCGATGCGCAATGCGCATCAGACACCACGAGAGTTTGGCCTTAAGGTTCGACAGGACCCAGGATCATTGATAGTTACTGCCCGTAATAAGATGAGAACTGCAACAAGCATAACTTGCCCAATCTCCGTATCCGGACATTTACTTGAGACACCGCGACTTAAAGCTGCATTACCGGTTCTGGTCGAGAACGAGACGGTATTTAAAGATTTTGTCATGAATCTTGCTACTCAGGGAGACCGCGTGTCGTCAGATGATGAGAGATCAAAAGGCCATTATTTCTGGCAACATGTTTCTGCAGAGTCGATCTCTCAGCTTTTGCTTTCCTTTGAAACACACCCATGGCATTTAAGCTTTAATGGCAGAGCACTTTCTGAGTATGTTGAAAAGCACGAATGGGAGAACGGCTGGGATGTCGTACTTATAAATTCTGGCGAGGGGGCTGCTTATCCGGGAGGGCTTTTCTGTGGAGATGAAAATCTTGTAATTGCAAATACGGAAAGACGAATCATCAAAGCGGATTCAAAGATGATCAGTGTATCTGGTACGAAGGTTAGAGTCGGTGCTGGTGGATGCACACGAATTGGATTGACAGCTGAAGAGATTGAAAAAGCGAAGAACGATTTCAAAGCAGATCACGATGGAAAGAATAATGTTCCAGATAGTGCATATCTCATAAAGGGAAGAAATCCGATTCTCATGCTTCATGTTATCCAGACAGTCCTGGATCCGGCCTCTTCGAATAAAGAGGTTCCGCAGTTCCTGTTTGCACTTGGAGTGGGATTTCCCAAAATGGCACAAGGGACAGAGACCGCTAATTATATGGTCAATTTGGTTGAACTTTCTAACTGGATGGATCCTGATGAAGAGGACGATGAGGAATGAACGATTATGAGCAGGAATTGAGAGACAAATGGAGTAGCATTAGTTACCAGCAGGGCGGTTCTCTTGAATTGGGAATTACGCATCCATTGGAGTGGCATGTTGGCTATTTTTCTCCTGAGGCTAAATCTATTGTTATTGTAAGTGATGATCCTGTCAGCAAAATTGAATCATCAAAGCGAATTCAGGCCTCCTGCATGCCGCGCAAGGACGGCAGATACGCAATTTCCTTCACTCTTATGTCTCAAGAGCAGGAGGATGTATTCGTAACCATGTGCGGAGACATGATCCAGTTTTCGAGCGATGAGCAAAATAGAGCTTGCTCCCTGGCACGTGTTCTTCAGAGATACGCTGCATGGCTGAAGCTCCTACAGAACAGAAACAGTGCTTTTCTCGGTGTTGCCGCCCAGAAAGGGCTTATTGGCGAACTGCTTTATCTGAAGGACAGAATCGAGAGGGGTATGCCAGTAGCAGACGCCCTAGCTGGATGGGTAGGTCCTGAAGGTGCTGATCAGGACTTTGTATATGAAGACGGTTGGCATGAGATCAAAACGACTGGTGTTTCCTCTTCTGAGGTTACCATATCTTCTGTAGAGCAACTTGATAATGATCAAGTGGGTGAGCTGATCGTAATGCGAGTGGATCAATGCGCACCTGCAGCAACAGGCGCGTTTACACTTTATAAGCTGGTACATCAAATACGTGGAATGCTCGATAAGACTCCTGGAGGGGCTGATAGCTTTGTATTAAAACTTGGTAGTGTCGGATATATTGATATGCCGGAATATGATCAGCAGACGTTTGTGGTTTCTTCCAAGAGCAAATATTCGGTAGATGAGAAATTTCCGCGTCTTGTGCGTAAAAGTTTGCCCGCTGAAGTTGTAAATTTAAAGTACATTCTTAGTCTGCCGAGCCTGGTCTCGTGGATGAAGTAAGAGGAGCCGATAATGGATTCCAGTGAATTCAAAAAGGATTTTTTGGAAGGTATCAAGTCTGCAGCTGCAACCACTGGAGAAGGCTCCTGTGCAACATTTGTGGACAATATGTCACAGTATCTAATTGATTCTGAAGTGTTGTCCGACTTTACACCCTCGTTTTACACTGGGCGTGCTGGTCGTAGTAAATACCGTGTTGACGGATACGTTTACGATGAATTCGACAATACGATGAATCTGATTATTGCAGATTTCGACGGCAATGACCTGGAACGCCGTATGACAAACACGGTTGCTATGCATGACTTCGGCCGGTTGAGAATATTTCTTGAGACAGCTCTTAAAACGAACCTGTACAAAGAAATAGAAATAAGTACACCCTGTGCTGACCTTGTAGATTTCCTGCGGCAAAATGTGAAAACAATCCGAAAGTATCGGTTTTTGATTTTTACTGATGCGGATTTGAGCTCGAACGTTAAATCCGTGGATATCAAGTCATATGATGACATTCCGATTGAAGGTCAAATTTGGGATATTGATCGTCTGTTCCGTATTTGTTGTTCAGAGCAGGGACGACAGATCATTGAAATCGATTTTCGGCAGTATTGTGGAGAGGGGATTCCATGCCTTGAAGCGAGTTCGGTAGCGACGGATCAGTATAGCAGTTATCTTGGGGTTATTCCAGGATCCGTACTTGCCGATATCTATGATCGGTATGGTAGTAAGCTCCTGGAAGGCAACGTGCGATCGTTCCTGTCTACCAAAGTGGCGGTAAATAAGAAAATTCGAGCTACAATTTTGAATACACCTCAGATGTTCTTCGCTTTTAATAACGGTATTTCTGCTACTGCCATGGATGTTGAGATCACAAGCACTGACCACGGAAGATTCATTACGTTTGCACGCGATTTTCAGATTATCAATGGCGGGCAAACCACAGCGTCCATCTCTAATGCGAGATATAAGGACAAGGCCAATTTAGATGGAATTTATGTCCAGATGAAGCTTACCGCGATTGATGAATCCTCCCCCGAAGAGTCTGATGAACTCATCAGGAATATCTCTCGATCCTCAAATAGCCAGAACAAAGTCAGCGATGCAGATTTCTTCGCCTCGCATCCGTTCCACAGACGAATGGAACAGATCTCACGGCTTATGTTTGCGCCAGCTACGGATGGGGCTCAGTATGAAACCAAGTGGTTTTATGAGCGTGCAAGAGGACAGTATCTCCAGGAGCAGATGCGACTTACGCCTGCAAAGAAAAAGCAGTTTGAATTGCAGAATCCTAAGAACAAGGTTATTAAAAAAACGGATCTTGCGAAGGTACAAAACACTTGGGGTGGTTTTCCACACACTGTTAGTAAGGGCGCGCAAACAAATTTTTCTTCTTTTGCTGAGTATATCGACGAGCAATGGACAGCAAATGAAACACAGTTTAATGAGCGCTATTACCAGTCTACTGCGGCTCTAATGATTATGTTTCAATACCTCGAGAAGCAGATACCCAAGCAATCGTGGTATGAAGGAGGTTATCGAGCAAATATTATTTATTACACAGTTGCTCAATTTCGCAGGCTGATAAAGCAACAGTTCCCTGGATCAGATTTGGATCTGGCCATCATCTGGAACAAACAGGGCTTGCCTGAGCAGGTGGAATCATCCCTTATTGCGCTGGCCGAGCTTGTATTGCTTAAAATCACAGATTCTAATCGGAAAGTGGGCAACGTTACACAGTGGTGTAAACGCCAGGAATGTTGGAATGACGTAAAGACTATAACATTCAAACTTCCAACAAATTTGAAATCTTGCCTGATTACTATAGATGATGAAAAAGCTGCTCAGAGATCTGCAAAGAAGGAGCAGAAGGTTGTCAATGAAATTAACGCGCAGGTTGAGGTGGTGAAGTACACCGCAGCTCAGTGGACAAGCTTGTCTGAGTTTGTAGTGCGGAATCACCTTGTTGGTTCACGTACCGATGTTTCAGCCCTTACCATAGCATGTAGGATTCCAGAAAAATTGCCTAATGCCTATCAAAGCAAGCGTCTATTGGCTCTATTGCAGAAGGCCATAGATGAGGGGTTTAATATTAACCAGTAAGCTAGGAGACTAAAATTGTATAGAGTGATAGATTTGTTTGCTGGTGCCGGAGGCCTTAGCCTGGGGTTCTTACAAACTAGGAAATATGAAATAAAAGTCGCCTATGAAAACAATCCAGAAATGCAGGCTACATACAAACGCAATCATCCTGAAGTTGATGTAAGAGGAGATGTTTGCTCTGCTAACTATGAGGAAATACAGAGAAAGTACGGTCCGATTGACGTAGTGATTGGCGGGCCGCCCTGCCAGGGCTTTTCTAATGCTAATCGTCAGAAAAATCATGTGATTAGTCAGAATAATATGCTTGTAAAACAGTATATACGTGCAATCCTCGAACTACAGCCAAAGGCCTTTGTAATGGAGAATGTCAGCACGCTACGTTCTGATGTTCATCGCTTTTACCTTGATGAAAGGGATGCAGAACTAATTGGACAGTATGATATTCCAATGAAGGAGACAAAGCTTGTTCTTCTTGACCGAGAGTTCATGTTCGATGAAGCGCTAGCTGTTGTTAGGAACAAGCAACAGATCTCTAAGTTTGTGTGGCCAGAAGAACACTACTCAGCGCTAAATGTGATATACAAAGCTGCAAAGAACCCTAAAAAAATGATAGAGGCCTTGGCGAAGCATAAGAAATTACTTCTGAAGTATGCTGACGATTATGTCTCTACGGAGCAGATACACTATATCTCTCGAAAATCAAAGCAGGCATTTGACGCAATAGTTCAGTATTATGATGGCTTTCTTGATGCTCAGGAAGTCCAAAGTGAGATTGAACCGGCCATTATGATTCAACGGATGCTCAGCAAGGCAGCGGAGATGTACTCGAATCATCTGGTGGTAGAGCGATTTGATTGTAGCTCTGGCTTGGCTGCAGTGATTCGATCGTTTGCCGTTTTTGATTATCTGAAGGCAATTTTGAGCTCAAAGCCAAATGATTATACGATTACTGCAGATGTGCTGTGCGCGGCAAACTATGGAGCACCTCAGAAACGCATGCGCTTTGTGGTGATGGGAATCAAACGGTCTATGTCAGAAACAGTAAAACTTCCACAGGGAAGCTTCACTGAGGAGAATTACCGTACCGTTCGCGATGCAATCGCTGATCTTGAAGAAGTTGCGCCGGTAAAAAATATTGCGGATGATGTTGGCATCCCGCTGAAAATGCACAGTGAAATCAGTGTCCTAGGGGAGGGACTGCGTGATGCTGATGTTCTGAAAAATCATATTATTACAAATACGAGAGAGATCGCTATGGAGAGGTTCAGGGCCCTTAAGCAGGGACAGAATTTTCACGCTCTTGACGATGCACTGAAAACAAATACGTATACAGATATCTCTCGCACGCAGGGTACAATTTATCTGCGTTTGGATTATGACGCTCCGAGCGGCACTGTTGTCAATGTTAGAAAATCAATGTGGGTACATCCCACATTGGACCGTGCTATTAGTGTGCGCGAAGCTGCGCGGCTTCAGACTTTCCCGGACAGCTTTGTATTCTGCGGATCTAAGGATAAGCAATATCAGCAGGTCGGCAATGCGGTTCCGCCTATAATGGCAAAGGCAATAGCAAAGAAACTTGCGATGCAGCTGAAGAAGAGCCAGTCTGATTTGGAGACGTGAACAAGGGCCGGAATATTATCATTGTGATGAGGTAAAACATGAAGCGAGAATATTATTCAAATTCGCTCTCTTCCTTCTTGGCGTCGGAACCGGAGAACATTTTGGGACAGCTGTTAATCAATGATGAGTTCGAGACTACAGATCTGCAGAAGAATGCATGGAAAAGCGAGATCAGTATTCTTCAGGTGGAACTATCTGGCTTTACTGAGGGCGAAATTGCCTTTGAGTATACAATTCCCCGAATCGGGCATAGAATCGATGTGGTTTGCATCATCAGCGGAGTCATATTCTTACTGGAGTACAAGGTTGGTGATAGAGAGTACAAGAGATCCACAGAAAATCAGGTTATGGATTATGCTCTGGACCTGAAGTACTTCCATGAAGCCAGTAGCAATCGCTATATTGTTCCTATCAGCATTCCTACGGAGGCGCCGAACGTAGAAAACTATCTGTCGGTAATGAAGGACCGAATTTGTGAAGTGCTATGTTGCAATAAGGAAAATATAGGAGCAACTATTGCGTCGGTGCTGGAACAAATACATGATGAGCCACTATCCATGAATATTTGGCTGAATTCACGCTATGCACCTACGCCGACCATAATTGAGGCTGCGCAGGCTATGTATCGGAATCATTCGGTTGACGATATAAAGAGAAGTGACGCGGCCAATCTGACGGAGACAACGGCTGCAATTGGCCGGATTATTGACAAGTGTAAGGAACAACATAGAAAAGCAATTTGTTTTGTCACGGGTGTTCCTGGGGCGGGAAAGACGCTTGCTGGATTGAATATTGCAAATTCAAGACACCAGTTTGAGTCTGATGAACATGCGGTATTCTTGTCCGGAAATGGTCCGCTGGTTGACGTTCTTCAGGAAGCACTGGCAAGGGACCGAGCAGCCCGCGAAGGCATAACGAAGAATGAGGCGAGCAGACAGACAAACGCTTTTATTCAGATTATCCACAAATTCAGAGACGAAGCGCTGACTACAGAGAACCCGCCAGTAGAGAAAGTCGCTATTTTTGATGAGGCACAGAGAGCTTGGGATGAGCGCAGTCTCACGGACTTTATGAAGAGAAAGAAAGACCTCCCTGATTTTAATCGTTCCGAGCCTGAATTCTTGATCGAAATTATGGATCGTCACCAAGATTGGGCTACGATAGTGTGTCTTATTGGCGGCGGTCAGGAAATATACAAAGGTGAGGCTGGTATTGGAGATTGGTTTCGGACGTTGTGGTCGAGATCAAACTGGGATATTTATCTTTCAGACAAGATGACCGACGGAGAATACGTAGGGACATCATCTATCGAACAGCTTCTTCATGGACGAACATATTCAGTAGAGCCTTCTCTCCATCTGGGAGTTTCTCTTCGGTCCTTCCGTAGCGATAAGTTGGCATCATTTACAAAAGCGTTGCTCGACAATCGTCCAGAGGAAGCAACGGAGATATATAAAGATTTATGTGGCAAATATCCAATTTATTTGACACGAGACTTTGAGCTAGCAAAAGCGTGGGTGAAGACAAAGGCGCGTGGAACAGAGCGTTATGGATTGTTGGCAAGCTCGGAGGGAAAACGTCTGCGTGGTGAAGGTATTTGGGTACCTTCAAAGATTAATCATGTAGCCTGGTTTCTCAACGGAAAGGATAATGTAGACTCCTCCTATTATCTGGAGGTTGTAGCATCAGAATTTAAAGTACAGGGCTTAGAAGTTGACTATGCCTTATTGGCCTGGGATGCTGACCTTAGGAGGAGCAACGGTAACTTTGATTTCTTCCGTTTCAGAGGAACATCCTGGAATCATATCAATATTGAACAGCGGCAGAAGTATCTAAAAAATGCCTACCGTGTATTACTAACTCGCGCAAGGCAAGGATTGATTATCTATGTTCCGAAGGGGGCTGATAGGGAAGAAGATCCAACCCGTGATAAAGCTTTGTACGATGAGATCTTTTACTACTTAACAACATGTGGGATTCGGGAACTCGCTGGATAACAATGTACTGAAACTGTTCAGTATGAGCGCTATCCCCTGGAAAGGACTAAAGTGATACGGTGAAGTTGTAACACCGTTTCCTGGTGGTTTACAATAACGAAAATGTGAAGGAGGGATATATTGCTCAAAATGCCAATTTTGTCAACGAATTTAGCGATTTGCTATGAAATCCTGTCTCAGGATTTGCATACAATTGGCACGTTCAGGTTTGCCTGTATTCATACATTCATACACCGAGGATCTGACATCGCTTGAAAAGAGAGGAATAGAACGTATAATTAATTGAAATCACTATAATTTTTTTGTTGCAGAAGGAGGGTGATTAATTATGAGTGATATAAAGATAAGCAGGATATTTCATCCGGTTGGACAGGGGGCTTTTTATACCGAACACTTTTGCTTCCGAGACAATGATAAAGAACAAATAAATATAGTGTACGATTGTGGGTCGACAACTGGTAAAGAGCATGTTTTAACACAGATAAAGAAGACATTTAGAAGTGGAGAGAACATAGATGCTGTTTTTATTTCGCACTTACATGAAGATCACATCAACGGAATTCCGGACTTAATAAAGCGCTGTAATGTGAAAAAGATATTTTTTCCGATAATTTCCGATGGTGCAAAGATACTGTTGAAAATCCGCATGATTATTGATGGTGCTTCAAAGTTCACACGTCAGTTTATTGATGAGCCAATAAAGGCAATCAAAGAACTGGAAGGAGGTGATAAAATAGAACTGATAGGAGTCCTGGTCGATGAAGGTCCAAATCTGACTGATTCTGGAGAAAGGGGGGGTAGGCGTAAATCTGACGATGAAGATCCAAATCCAACTGATTCTGGGAAAGATGAGTTTGAGCCTGGAAGAGCGGAAGAATGTGACTGGACTTGTTATTCTGGAAGTGAAGTTTCGGTTGGGATAAATCCAGAGTTAGATTTTTGGACTTATATTCCGTATAACTTCGAGCAGACAAGCAGACTTAAGGAATTAAAAAAATATCTTAAAAATAAGGGGTTTACAGAGGCAAAGTTGATCGAAATTGGGAAAAACCCAGAAAAATATCAACAAAAAGAAATTCCAGAATTAAGAGGGGAATATAAGAAGCTACCTGGAGGGCTTAATTCTAATTCGATGACGCTGTATTCTGGGCCCAAAACGTCTCTGGAATATAGCATGGTTAGTGAATGTGCGAGTGTGCTTCATGAATGTGCGAGTGTGCTTCATGAATTTGAGAGTGAACTTCATGAATTTGAGGGTGAACTTCATAAAAAAAATAAGGGCTGTCATTATGGTTCTGAGCTTTGGCATTATGGTTCTAATCTTAGATATAGGATGCAGTCAATATATTGGCAAATATATAATTTGATGGAGGAAGTTAGTGATCGGAATTTGAGGCCTTACTTTTTGCTGGATGATGCCAGAGTCGACGATTATACAGATGCGGAGAACCCTAAGGGGTTTCAAAATAGGTACATGTTGATTGGATGTTTGTACACGGGAGATTATAATGCAAAAGATAAACAAAGGGTTACCGAATTAAAAAGAAAATATAAACGCTGTTGGCCGAACTTAGGCGTGATTCAAGTGCCGCATCATGGGTCAGAGCATAATTTCAATAAAGCATTGATAAAACGAGGTTTGGTTTGTGTTATTTCGGCTGGAACTAAAAATAAATATGAACATCCGAGCAAAGAGGTTATAAGTGACATTTCTAAAAATAAAGGGGAATGCTATGTTGTTACAGAGAAGGGGGGCGGACTGCGCTTTGATATTTTAATAAGCTTCTGTAGGTAAGGAAGTTCAAGATATAAATAAGTCCAGAATAGGAGCAGGTAAAGAATCAAAAAATGCTAGAAGAACACCGAGATCCTTGACGTAAATTAAGATGGATTGAAAATGGTGACAAATTCCTTAATGATACAGAAGAACTCATTGAGGGAATTGATGGGGACTTATGCAAAGCAGAACAAAGCTCAGAATTCTATATTTGTACCAACACCTCCTTAAACACACCGATGCAGAACATCCGCTCTCCACGGTTGAGCTGATGAAGATTCTGAAAGAGCAATATGCTATCAAGGTTTCCAGGAACACAATCAGTGATGATCTTGCCATTCTCCACGACTGTGGCCTTCACATTGAGCACTATGAGTCTACGCAGAACAAGTACTATTATGATGGTCACACCTATGACCTGGCTGAGCTTAGGCTTCTTGTAGATGCAATTTCTTCTTCCAGGTTCATAACGCAGCGTAAGAGTGATGAACTGATTACAAAGCTTCTCACACTGACCAGTGTGGCAAATGCTGCGAAGCTTCGCAGGCATATCTATGTATCCGGACGCGCCAAGTCGGAGAATGAGCAAGGGTATTACATTGTGGACGCCATCCATGAAGCGATTGATACCTGCAGGAAAATCCGGCTCATTTACACGGACTATGATGTGAACAAGAAGCGCTACATGACCAATGACGGTTCGCCATACACAGTAAGTCCCTATACGCTGGAATGGGAGGGCGACTACTATTATCTGCGCGGGTTTTGCGATGAGCGCCAGGCTGTACGAACCTTTCGCATCGACCGTATCGCGGAGCAACCGAAAATCCTGAATCAGATTGCGGTGTCACCTCCGGAAGACGATTCGCCTGCTCAGTACAGCAAGTGTGTTTTCCGCATGTTTGACACGAATCAGCCGGAAGAGGTTCAACTCCTGTGTCATGTGTCGACGATGAAGCATATCATCGATCACTTCGGCGTGGATGTTAAGACAGAACCGGTTGATGAAGAGCGCTTCAGAGCCAATATTCTTGTATGTACCAGTTCGACCTTTTACCGCTGGATTTTTGGCTTCAACGGTAAGATGAGGATTCTGGGACCGGAATCGGTTAAGACTGCGTATCAGGAAATGCTCCGGAAGGCTCTCGAAGAACTGTAGTCAAAGCTTCGTGCCCAATATTCTGCGCACCTACGTTCCATTAAACACCTGCCCCCTTGACCTCGCCGTCAAGGGGTTTTATGATGCCACTAATGGAACGATTCGTTCCGTTATCGACTGAAAGGAATTGAGACCATGAGGAAAATGAACCCGGAAACGATGGAACTCATCATTTCCTATGTTGATCAGTATTTCTGCGAAAAGCATGTCACTCCCTCGGTGAATGAAATTGCTCAGGGCGTGGACCTCCCTAAAACAACTGCATATCGCTACCTGGTTGAAATGGATAACCGCGGAATGATCGAGTACGATGGTCAGTCTCGTGCCATCAACACGCCGATGATCAACAAGTTCACGACCGGTTCTGCTCCCTGTCCTGTTGTCGGATCCATCCCGTGTGGAACTGCGGAGGAAAAGGAGGAGTGCATTCGGGAGTACATCAGCCTTCCTGTTTCCCTTTTCGGGAAGGGTGAGTTTTATATCCTGGAGGCATGCGGTGACTCTATGGTTGATGCGGACATCGATGATGGTGACAGAGTCGTTATCAGGATGGATTGCGAGGCCAAGGTTGGTGATATCGTTGTTGCTCTCTTAGGGGACAATGAGAGCACGTTGAAGGTGTTTGGCGGCATTGATGCTGAGAATCAGGAAGCGATTCTTCTTTACCGGAACGAAGCTGTTTATCCCGGTAAAGAGATACGCACGAAAGATCTGATTGTTCAGGGGATCGCTAGGCACGTCATCAAGGCACTGTAATCCGATGAAACGGAGGTGAAAGCATGAATCAATACGATATGAGATGTCCGGTCTGTGGCAAGATGAATCATCAGTTGCTTCTCGAAGAGACAGACGGATGGATGGAATGCGAATACTGCGGGGAAACGACGCAGCAGCTCCGAAGAATGTGGAAAATACAGAAGCCTCTTGATTTAGTAAGAGAGTTTGAGCATGTCGCAATTCCTGCAGTATGAAAAACGAGCGAATGAGAGGGGAGCGAGGTAATTGGCACATGAGAGCCGAGGCGTATTACGCCCGAGAAGCGTTTGTTGTCCCAACTGCCATGAAATAAATCACGGTTTGGAGGATCGCGACGGCATAGTACGCATCACCTGCAAATGCTGCAAGTCGGTTATGGTACAGAAGCGAATGGGGCGTCGACACAATCGTATCGATGTGTATGCGCCTGAGGGGCAGGACTGAACTGAGATAGAACAAATGAAATTGAATCGGCATACAGACGGGAATGGTTGAGGTGAAACAGACTGCGTAAATCCATTTCAGGTCACATGCTTGAACGGTCGATGCGTTAAGCCAGACACACATGAGAGGCCATCGGCAAGGACAGGATTCCTATATCCATAGGATCCCTTCCTTGTCGGTGGCTTCTTTTTTGTACCGATTAGCAAGACAAATGCATGATTTCAATTCACTTCATAAACATATCGCATCCTGACATGTACGAAGGGCTAAGGATATACATATTGCATAGTTTAGATTTCGGAGAAAAGCGATATCGGTATCCTTATCTTTTTGGCTTTTGTAAGGCACTGAAGGTTCCAATCTGTCTGCAGGAAGATGTGGCTCCTTCCAATCTCTCGTGTCAGGAGGAAAGGAAAATAATTTTGTACAATTTAGGAAAAGCTGATTTCGCGGGGCGTTTGAAAGCACTTCGTAAAGCCCGAGGTAAGACACAGGAGAAAAGTGCCGAAGAACTCAACATCAGTCTCGAACATCTCGGCAATATAGAGCGTGGAAAAGGGAAACCATCGCTGGAACTGCTTGTTGAAATTGCGCTCTATTTTCGCGTTAGTACAGACTATCTGCTTCTGGGGAATGAGCTTGATAAAGATTCTGTTCGTATGAATCTTATTGAAATGGCTTCTCATATGATGGAACTTGCCAGTAAATTGTAGAGCATCGGAAGTAGTAGAATTTCCCTTTTCTTTTGATAGAGCAAATGATACAGACAACTTTACATATAGCTACAATCCAGAAGGTGAATGAGACAATCTGAGTCCTGATGTAAACCTCATGGAATTGGTTTGGTTGCTCCAGAGGCAAAGAAAAAACCTGCAGATACCATAATTGTGGTACCTGCAGGTTTTTGGACAAAAAAATAGGGCTCGATCCTAGGATAGAGCCCTTACAAAAGCATTGCTGCTTTTTCGACGTGCCATTAGTTTAAACGATGGAGAACCAGTTGTCAATGACCAGTTTCAAAAAGTTGAAATTCGCGGCAATCAACTGATTTGTATTGTAATAGTCAGCGTGCCTCATCATCCGATCTTTAAATGCATGTAATTTTTGAGCGGCCTTGTTGTGGACACCCATGCTGGTTACGATTTCAAGATGGATATAGAGAACATATATTAGCTCCTGCATCCGTTCATTCTGCATCCGACGTTTACGAGAATCGGGTGAAAGCGAGGGGATTACTGCTAACTTTTGGTTTACAGGATACTTGGTCTTATATGGTGTAGTACCGATATGGAAATCATTGATGAAGCAGTCGTTGTGGGCACAGGCGTTTCGTACACTTTTACATCTTATCATGATATAAAAGCGATTGCACATCGGCTTAGAGTTAAAGCGATTAGCACAAAAGAGATAAAAATCAAGGATTGTACCAAAAGGAAGAAGTTCTAAAAAAACCCAAGCAGGGAAATCAGGATTATATTTATTATAGACGTCTTTCGTGTAATAGCTGTTCTGATTTTGCCGTAATTCTGATTGAATGTGTTGTTTTCTGTCGGTTTTCTGAGCATTAAGAAAATCTGAGACGATTTTATAACCGTCTTCGTTATGACGTTCAATTTCCCTTAGAAGATCCATTTTTGCAAAATGCTCAATATCAAGTGTGAGTTGAATAAATGTGTATCTCAGTTCCATATCGATAATGGCAAGATCCTGAAGATATCCAAAATCTAGATTTACATACTCGTCTATTGGATTTTGCTTTGAATCAAGTCGTCTATTATAGTTCTTGCGGTAGGATGCCACACGAAAATAGTTATTATTTTGTTCCATGTACTGGACGGCATCTTCCGGAGAAACGATATTGAACGTGATTCCCTTGCTTTTCATATGTTCAACAAGGTCCTGGGCGGACTTCATTGGCTTAGTAAGTGTACTCATAAGAGCGTCGGACTCCTTTAAAAATCAAATCCCAATGTGTATGAGTCAATGATGAATTATTGATTCGGATGAGAAATTTATTCTATTTTAGTCAGTTTAACCTGGGCCGTCAAGGAAAACGGAGTGAAAAGAGGTAAGCAAATCACCTTGTCTTCTGTTGACGTGTTGAATGGATATGTCATTTTTTCGAATTATCTTCATCCCATTGCGCTTGTCTCAGACGTCTCTTCTAATACTATATTCCACCGCACTGCTTCTGCGAAAGGATTCGACAAAAATAAATTTCATTTTACAACATCTGTAAATATGCCAAGCTTTTGAGTCAAGAACACTTCGTTCTTATCCACATAGTATTGTAATCACCGTTGAATTCGCGAATCCATATAACCAGCATGGTAAATCCGTATTATCAGTTCCTAAAGTTTTATCATCTGTACAGCTAAACTTATATATGTCAGGAGCCAAGCAGTTCCTGTTTAGATCCTTGAAAACTGAATCTACATTCTTCAGGCACAACCCTGTGACGGGGAGCCACATCAGCGGGAAGCGCAACGATTGTCCTTAAAAGACAGGAGCGCGAACCGGTCTGTAAGCTCCGGATTGCTTCCGGAGTACAGCATTGATCCGTCACAGCATAATGATACTTCTGTACGCAGCTCGGTGAGAACCACGGAGGGGTTAGAGTCCCATGGATCCGGAAGCAACCGGACGCCTGAATGCATTCCCGGCAGGACAGAGAGTCTGCCAGTTCCCAGGGGTGTCGAGGACAAATGTGGGGATAACATACGTAATAAGCAGGTCAGAACAGATCTGTTTAGGATACGGCAGGCAGCGATGCCTGCCATTTGCATAGGAATATCTGCGAAGACAAGGAGGGATTACACATGCTTCGTGATAATTGGACGTACAGACGGGGAGATGTCTATCTGATTGATCTGCCGGAACCGGTGAACCACATCCAGGGTGGCCTTCGCCCGTGCATTAACATCCAGAATGAGATGGGGAACAGATACAGCCCGAATCTTCTGGTTTATCCGCTGACAACGCAGCTAAAGAAACTCGGGCAGAAAACGCACTACGTTCTCTATAACGTGCCGTTCCTTGAGAAGCCGTCTATGATACTTGGCGAACAGCCAACTCCGGTTGATAAGTGCCGGGTGGTGAAATATCTCGGGAAGCTGATGCCGTGGCAGATGGACAAGGTCAATGAACTAATCCGTGTGGCGACCGGGTACACGAATCCCGAGGATCCGATTCCGGGCGAGTGCCTGGAATTCCCGTAATGCGGCAAATGCCGGGAAGCCAAACAAAAAATAGAAAGTGAGGGGATTGCATAATGGAAGCGATTGAAACCGTTGAGCGCCAGGAAACAGCGGCAGTTGCCGGTGCGGAAAAGCGCTGTTATACCGTTGAGGACTTACAAATCATCCTCGGAATTGCAAGAGGAACCGCGTACAAGCTACTTGAACGGCATGAGTTCCGCTGGTTCAAAATCGGATCCACGTATCGGATTTCGAAAAAGAGTTTTGATGAGTGGCTGGACAGCAAGCTGTAAAGCGTCAAGGATGTCCGTACAATCGGTGACATCCTAACAATGGAAACTGGTCTCCGCTACGATTTAGCCAGGTCATATGACCTGGCTAAATCACGATAAGGAGGTTGTGAGATGAAGGACAGAGATAAGACGACCATGTCTGTCTCGGAGATGCGGCAGATGCTTGGTCTGAAGAAAACGGACTCCTATTGGCTGGTACATAGACAGCTCTTTGAAACGGTTCTTGTCGCCGGAAAGATGCGGGTGGTACTTGAGAGCTTTGAACACTGGTATGCGAATCAGGTGAAATACAAGAAGGTCGCCGGTCCGCCTCCCGGGGCTGAATTGAAAGCCTACTCGTACTCGATACCGGAGATTGCGACGCTTTTGGGTATCAGTGATTCGACTGTCTATGAGATCATCAAGCGGGACAAGCTGGAAACGTTTGAGGTTGCTTCCTGGAGGCGCGTCCGCAAGAATGTCTTTGAGGCGTGGTATAAGTCCCAGAGGAAGTACAGGACGCCGGAGGATCGGCGGCGAGATGCGGAGCAGGAAAATACTTCCATGACGCTGCCGCAGATGGCAAGGCTTTTGGGCATCAGCCGTGAGGAAGCCTACTCGCTGGTCAGAAGAAAGCGTAATCGGGGTGTTTTCGAGATTATCACGGTTGCGGACAAAAAGCGTGTCACACTGGACAGTTTTGAACGCTGGTATCAGAGACAGGATTGTTATCAGAAGGTCACGGAGCAAACTTCGGGTCTTGATAAAGAACTCGAAGAGGTCGATGATTCCGAACGCACGGTATTGTTGGACGCTGACAAGATGAGTTTTACGGTCAAAGAGGCCGCCCTCCTGATCGGCGCAACGACCCGTAAGATATACAAGATGATTGAAGATGGTATTCTCGAGGGCATTCGTGTCGGAAAGATGGTTCGGATTAGACGCGCTGCCCTGGAATGGTGGCTGTCCTCTCAGGACAATGCTTATGAGAAGGAGGAACAGTGATGGCATCGCTTGTTGAAAGGAAGAACAGGTATTATGTGGTGTACACTTACGAAAATGAAGCCGGAGAAAAGAAGCAGAAATGGGAAAGTTGCAAGACAAAGGCGGATGCGCAGAGAAGAAAGTCGGAGGTAGAATACCGCCAAGAACTTGGTAGCATCGTAATCTCGCAGTGCGAAACCATGGCAGACCTTTTGAAGGAATACATATCCATGTATGGCAAGAACAACTGGGCGCTTTCGACCTACACTTCTAATATCAATATGATTAACGCCTACATTCTCCCGCACCTGGGACAAATGAAGCTGGGAGATGTTACCGCAAGGTCACTGGAGAAGTACTACCAGACGATGCTGAAGACGCGGGCGGTTCCAAAATGCACGGATAATAAGCACAAGAAGACCTCTGCGCTGGTATCGGCGGAAACGGTCAGGCGCATACATAAGCTTCTTCACAGCTGCTTTGAACAGGCGGTCCGCTGGGATTTGATGATACGGAATCCGGCGGATTACGCCACGGTACCGAAGTCAACGAAAAAGCAGCGTGAGATCTGGAATGCCGAAACTCTCATGAGAGCAGTTGAGCTTTGCGGGGATTCAAAGCTCAGGCTTGCCATCAATCTGGCATTTGCCTGCTCCCTTCGAATTGGTGAGCTACTCGGCTTAACCTGGTCTTGCATCGATGTTTCGGATGAGAGCATCAAAAAGGGAGTCGCTTATGTCTATGTAAATAAGGAATTGCAGCGGGTGAACCGTAGTGCTATGCAGCAACTGGATGAAAAGGATGTCATTTTTGCGTTTCCGGTTATCTCTGAAAAGAACAGGACGCAGCTCGTTTTGAAGAAGCCGAAGACGCTGTCCAGTATCCGAAAGGTATTTCTCCCCCGTACGGTTGCCAAAATGCTAATCATCAGGAAGGAGGAGCAGGAAGAACTGAAGGAGGCACTGGGATCCGAGTATTCAGACTATGATCTTGTTTTTGCCGGAGACTACGGAATGCCCACGGAAGCAAGCACTATAACAGAATCCTTCAAGAAGCTGATTAAGGAGCATGATCTCCCGCCGGTGGTATTCCACAGTCTGCGACATTCCAGTATCACCTATAAGCTGAAACTGAACGGGGGTGATATTAAAGCAGTTCAGGGCGATTCCGGTCATGCGCAGGCCAAGATGGTCACGGACCAGTACTCGCATATCCTGGATGATGATCGGCAGCAGAATGCAAAGCTTTTTGAAAAGGCATTTTACCGGAAGGATATCGTCCGAGAGGATACGGGAGAACATTTACCGGCGGTCGAAACAAAAACAGGAGCCGCTTTAACCTCTGGTGACAGACAGCTGCTTGAGAAGCTTATGAGTGATGAATCGACTGCAACGCTACTGATGAATCTGCTGAAGAAGCTTAGTTGATATGCATAAGAATACATAGCCCACAGGACCTTGAAAGAGAGGCTCTGTGGGCTTAAAATATCTAAAAATGGCGACAGTTGGTAAGGACACAAGACGCCGGTTTTAGCAATTTCTAAAATCCATCTAATGGAAACGATTAGACAGCGGTGAACATCTAAAGAAATCTGTGAACAGGGGACGACTCTGAACATGAAAAAACGCTGGAAATACGTGGGTTTCATGGACACCTGTGAACATTCAGGGCGAGGTGAAACGCACAGATTGGTTCATCCGTAACCTGTATGTGAAAAAAGGCTTTTTCACACCACCCTTTGAAACGGCAGCCTCTCTGCGTGAGCGGCTGAAAGGAATGTACCAGGATGTGGATGTTCGGACGGTGAAATCCGAAGGAAGCTTTGTATGCCGAAAGGCTTTCTGAGAGAGGGGCAAAAGATGCACATCAACGATTCTGGCGATATGATTGCTCATCCGAAAGAGTATGTGGAGGAGATCGAATGCTTTATCAAGGGCTGATGGAAAAGCTCCTTGCCAGTTCTTTCCGGATCATCGATATACTTCCGGAACGCGTACCGGCTGAATCGAATGAACGGTATGGTGCCGTAGAGCAGTACTTTCTGCAGCCGGAGCGCTTACAGGATCTGCGGCGGGCACAGGCAGAGCTGATCCTCAAGTTGAACTGCTATTACAGGATCAGCATTTCCCTCGATGGCAGAGAGAGCTGGGAAGATAACCCGGAGCCAACCGGCTTAATGGAGAAAATCTCTTCCCTGTCAAACGGAAAAACCGCCCGCATTCTGATCCCGGAACAGGAAACCATGATCGATCTGGATGGCTGCGATACATATCTGACGGTCTTCAATCCATCAGAGGTCATGTGCAGCTTACTGGATCAACTGGCACAAGCTGCAGGGCTGTTTCTATGGAAATGAGGCTAAAGATATGATCTTATATTTCAGCGGAACCGGCAACTGTAAATACGTTGCGGAGCGCATTGCAAAAGAATACGGAGAAGAAGCCAGATCCATCATAGGGCTGGAACCAAATATCTGGCTCTCACAGGGCGAGATGTTCGGACTGGTTCATCCTGTGTACTGGTGGGCGCTGCCGGTACCGGTCAGGGAGTTCTATGAAAACCTGAATATTATCTCCGAAGGGGAAAATTATTCTTTCATCGTCACCACTTACGGAACCACTCCCGGCAGCTGTGCGGAGGAAGCCAAACGGATCCTGACAAAGAAAAACTTCACGTTGGATGCGGCTTTCAGCATTCAGATGCCGGATAACTGGACACCGATGTTTGATCTCAGTGATCCGAAGAAGGTTGCTGGTCAGCTTGACCGGGCGGAAAAGCAGATCGAGAAGATGCTTCCACGCATCAGAACCAGGGAACGCGGGAACCATTCCACTCCGAGAATGCCATACTTTACGCATAACTTCTGCGTCGGAAAGCTGGATGAAGAGCGCAGGACGAAGCACTTCTATCTGGAGGATGGCTGCATCGGCTGCGGTCTCTGTGCCAGGGAGTGTCCGGTTCAGGCGATAGAGATGAAGGATAAGAAGCCGGTGTGGAAAAGGAGCAATGCGCCTTATGCCTGCGCTGCCTGCACCACTGCCCGAAGTTTGTGATCCAGTATGGCAATGGCAAGACGAAACAGCACGGGCAGTATCGGAACCCAAATACCAGGTTATGATATGAACAAAGACACTATCAATTTTTATGCAGCGCTTCCCCCGGACTTTCTTTGTGAATGCGCCTATTGCCGCAACTACATGAAGCACGCCAGACGGACATTTCCTTCCCTTGCGGCATACCTGGATGGGATCGGTGTTCCGATCGAAAAGCCCTTTGAAGCCATTCCGATGGATGCAGCGCCCGGGCGTGTGCAGTATCTTGGGGTTCAGTATGTTGTTATGGGCGAGGAAGCAGATTTTCGGGATTGGCGGCAGGATGGGGTTCATGTCACCCTGGCCGATTCTCATCCGGACACCGGACTTGACGAACCTCACTATGTGATCAAGGCGGGTTTTCAGGATGGAACCATGAATCTTGACCCGGAAGTTTTAATTCCCCGGGATAAACATGATACCGATAGACTTGAGCTGCTGGAAGGCTTTACGGATGAGCAGATCGCACCGGTGATCCCTGCGCTGCTGACATGGCTGCAGGACATCAACTGGCCGGTGGCACCTGAAGTTGCCAGGATACTTTCCAGAAGGCAGGCTCTGGTGGAACCGTACATCGTCAGGGTGCTTCAGCCGACTGAAACAGACGAGATATGGAAATACTGGCTGCTCTCTTCTCTGATACCTCAGTTTCAGCACCCTGTGGGAGAGGAACTTCGTCTGGCAATGGAGCGGATTATCGAATCTCCCACGGAAGGAGAGATCGAAGAGGAAGTACGGCAGGCAGCAAAAGAATATCTGGAAGGATGAATTGGATATGGCATACAAAGTAAAGGTAACGGTTCTCGATAAAAAACTATTTCCGGAGCTTCAATAGCAATATTGCGCCGTTCCTGACAGCGGCAAATGTCCCTGCTATAACGTGGGTGATGAGTTCATGTTCTACCGCAATGACGAGCGGGATGATTACTGGCACATGGGCGCCGGAACCCTGGTGAAATCAGGAGATCCGAACGAGGGCTGTCTTCAGTCTCCCGGAACGATGCACTGCGGCACGGAAGGAAAGGATGTTATCTTTGCGTTTCCGGTTATCTCTGAGAAGAATAAGACGCAGCTCGTTTTGAAGAAGCCGAAGACGCTGTCCAGTATCCGCAAGGTATTTCTCCCCAGTACGGTTGCAAAAATGCTGGTCATCAGGAAGGAGGAGCAGGATGAACTGAAGGAGGCCCTGGGATCCGAGTATTCAGACTATGATCTTGTTTTTGCCGGAGACTACGGAATGCCCACGGAAGCAAGCACTATAACAGAATCCTTCAAGAAGCTGATTAAGGAGCATGATCTCCCGCCGGTGGTATTCCACAGTCTGCGACATTCCAGTATCACCTATAAGCTGAAACTGAACGGGGGTGATATTAAAGCAGTTCAGGGCGATTCCGGTCATGCGCAGGCCAAGATGGTCACGGACCAGTACTCGCATATCCTGGATGATGATCGGCAGCAGAATGCAAAGCTTTTTGAAAAGGCATTTTACCGGAAGGATATCGTCCGAGAGGATACGGGAGAACATTTACCGGCGGTCGAAACAAAAACAGGAGCCGCTTTAACCTCTGGTGACAGACAGCTGCTTGAGAAGCTTATGAGTGATGAATCGACTGCAACGCTACTGATGAATCTGCTGAAGAAGCTTAGTTGATATGCATAAGAATACATAGCCCACAGGACCTTGAAAGAGAGGCTCTGTGGGCTTAAAATATCTAAAAATGGCGACAGTTGGTAAGGACACAAGACGCCGGTTTTAGCAATTTCTAAAATCCATCTAATGGAAACGATTAGACAGCGGTGAACATCTAAAGAAATCTGTGAACAGAGGACAACTCAGAGCACGAAAAAACACTGGAAATACGCGGGTTTCATGAACACCTGTGAACACTGATGGATAATGAGAACCAAACGCCGGACTTGCTCCTAAGCGAAAGGCCGTGGGTTCGACTCCCGCCAGGAACAGCATAAAACGGGGGAAGATTAAAAATCTTTCTCCCGTTTATTTTTTGTATTATACAATTTAATTCGAATATTTTGCGTAACCTCAACGCAAACAGTGCAAGAAATGCGAGTGTTTATGAACAAGAACTGAATGTCGACGATAGAGATTTTGCTAATAAAGGCGATAGCCGGAAAGAGTTCTGTTTCCCCACGATTAGATAATCTAAAACCTGTCTAATGAGAATTTGTGGATATCTAACGACAAAGGTGAACATCGACGAAAAGAGCGCTATCGCTTCCTAGGCGAAAGGCTCCGGGTTCGACTCCCGTCAGGAACGGAGCGCTTTTTCAACAAGAAATTGACAAATCAGGATTTCTAGAAGCGAGAATAGTGTCATGGCAACACCTCCGACTCAAATCGAAACAGCATAAAATCACGAGGAGGCTAGAAGATGAAGGATTATATCAAATTAAATGAAGACAGATGGAATCATGTAAAGAACGACTATACTGAGCCATTGACACATGAAGAATTGGA
>ERZ773180.159-NODE-159-length-48095-cov-9.506057_pt1 | contig 48095 bp, 48 predicted proteins | sample MGYA00511080_ERZ773180 | MGnify/ENA primary metagenome ERZ773180 (study PRJEB29015, sample SAMEA2738175) | human oral metagenome | biome: human oral; feature: human-associated habitat; material: saliva | place: China | collected 2178 ... | reverse complement strand
CCATCTCAACTTCAGAAGTTCCTGTAGCTTTCATAAATTTAATATCATTAAGTTGGTCATTACCACGCATAAGAACTAAATAAAACTCACCATCAGCCTTTAAAGCCAATGCTTTCATCGCGCGGTTAACTTCAACACCACAGTATGCTGCAATATCATCGATAGTTTGTTGATTTGGAGTTTCTAATAAACTACGTTCTTTTTTCTCATAGTCTGTTGGTATTGTGTAGTTTTGTTCAACTACTGCTGCTGTTTCAATATTTGCTGCATAATCACTCTCTTCAGTGTACACAATTGTATCTTCTCCAACCTCTGCTAAAGCTTGGAATTCGTGAGTATAGCTACCTCCAATGTTCCCTGAATCAGCTTTTACCGCTCTATAGTTTAATTCAAATCTATCAAATATATTGCTATAAGCTTGATAATAGTCATTATATGTTTCTCTTAATGACTCTGGAGAATCATGGAATGAATAACCATCTTTCATAATAAATTCTTTCCCACGTAATAATCCTAAGCGAGGACGAATTTCATCACGGAATTTTGTTTGAATTTGATATAAGTTAACTGGTAATTGTTTATATGAAGTTACCATGTTACTAACTGTTTGACAAATAATTTCTTCAGCTGTTGGACTTAGTGCATATCCCGCACCTTTTCTATCAGTAACACGAACAAGTTCATCTCCCATTTTGTACCAACGTCCTGATTGTTTCCAGTAGTCTTCTGATTGTAAAATTGGCATAAGTAATTCTGATGCACCAATTTTAGCGTGTTCGTCTCTAATTACTTTTTCTATATTTTGAATTACTTTAGTTGCTAGCGGAAGGTAAGTATAAACCCCTGCAGATACCTGCTTCACCATCCCCGCTTTAATAAGCAACTTATGACTAATTGCTTCTGCAGAGGATGGTACTTCTCTTGTTGTTGGAATAAATGTTCTTGATTGTCTCATAACAATACCACCTCTCATTTTAAATTTACTTTTATTATTATACCATAAAACACATTATTTTACTAAAGAACTTTAAATGAATTCTGAAATTTTAGTACTTTACAGTAATATTTATCTAAAATTATTTACAAAAATTATCATATTTTTTTAGTAAATATCTACTGTTATTTTAATTCTACTATTTTAATTTTTACTTAGAATATAGTATAATATGTTAGAAAACTCTTAACGGAGGATTGTATGTTTAATTATCCTAATAAAAAAAATACTTTTGTTCAAAAAACAAATTATTCTAATCGTGGAATGGAATTAGAAGCTGATATTAATTTTGCGAACAAATACTACTTAAATAATGATATTGCAGTCATTCATAAAAAACCTATACCTATTCAGGTAGTAGAGGTTAACTATCCAAATCGAGCGAGCGCTATGATTACTAAAGCTTTTTATCAAACACCTTCTACTACAGACTACAATGGGTTGTGGAATGGGAAATATATAGATTTCGAGGCTAAAGAAACTAACTCAGCAACGTCTTTTTCTCTTAGTAATATTCATGATCACCAAATTGATCATATGACAAAGATATTAAATCAAGGAGGAATTTCATTTATTATAGTTCGTTTCAAAAAAATCGATAGAACATTTATTATGCCATTTAAAAAATTTCTATTTTTTAATGAAAGAGCCATAAACGGTGGCCGAAAATCTATAAAATTAAGTGAATTCGAAGAAACTGCTTTTGAAATATCATTTCACTATAAAGTTAGATTAGATTATTTAAATATTATAAAAAATAATGAAAGTGAGTTTTACTAGTAATGAAACATTTATTCAAATATATTAGTTCTATATTCTTCACGATATGCTTTATTTTATTTTTTGTAGTACTTGGCTTTTTAGCTTTTCAGTTAAAAGATGTACCAAACATTACAAAAGCTAACTTACAAGATCCATTATCGTCTGAAATATACGATAAAAACCTTAATTTAATAGCAACGGTTGGAGCAGAAAAAAGAGAGTATGTCTCTATTTCTGACATTCCACAAAACGTAAAAGATGCTGTACTTTCTGTTGAAGATTCAAGATTTTACTCTCATATCGGTGTAGACCCTAAACGTCTAGCAAAAGCTATGTTAGTAAATATAAAATCTAATTCTGCGAAAGAAGGAGCAAGTACTATAACTCAACAGGTTATAAAACATTCTCTTCTTACTTCTGAAAAAACAATGGAAAGAAAAATTCAAGAAGCGTATCTATCATTTAAATTAGAAAGTAAATATTCTAAAGATGATATCCTTGAAATGTATTTAAATAAAATATATTATTCTGATGGACAATACGGTATAAAAACTGCAGCTAAGTACTTTTATAATAAAGAACTTAATGAACTTTCTGTCCCTCAGATAGCATTTTTAGCTGGGCTTCCTCAACAACCAAATCAATACAACCCTTACGATTATCCTGAAGAGGCTAAAAATCGTCGTGATACTGTATTGTATGCAATGCTTAGTAACGGTAAAATTAGCCAAAAAGAATACGATGAATACACTAATACACCTATAACTGATGGGTTAGTTGAAAAATCATCTGAAGATAGAGCTGAACAACATACTTATAACCCTAAATACGCAGCTTATATCGATCAAATATCTAAAGAGCTAAAACAAAATAAAAACTTTGAAAATGTCAGCGATCCACTTTCTATGGGATTAAAAATTTATACAAATCTAAACTCAGATTTACAAATATATGTTCAAGATATGTTGGATAACCAATCATCTCCTATGAAACCCCATAGTTCTCAAGCGGCAATTACAGTTCTGGATACAAAAACTGGACTCGTAGAGGCTATTGGTGGCGGTAAAAATTATAAAACTGGTGGTTACAACTATGCGGTTGATGCTAAAGTACAACCAGGTTCTGTAATAAAACCTATTATCGATTATGCTCCAGGTATAGAGTACTTTGGTTGGGATTCACAAACTACTTTCTCAGACACACCTTACAAAATTGAAGGAACAGACTTCTATATCCAAAACTGGGATAGAGCTTATCACGGAACTGTTTCAATGGAAAAAGCATTAGCATGGTCTTATAATATCCCTGCTGTACGTGCCTTTGAAACTGTTGGATATGAACGTTCTAAATTCTTCTCAGAAAGAATGGGTATTCCTGTTACTAAAGACGAACCTACAGTTGCTATCGGTGGTAATGTAGACGGTGTTTCTCCACTACAAATAGCTGGTGCATTCGCATCATTTGGTAATAAAGGTTATTACAATAAGCCATCTACTATAGTTAAAGTATTTAATGCAAATGGTAAAGAACTACCATCTATGAAATCTGAGTCAGTAAAAGCTATGTCAGAAGAAACTGCATATCTAATGACTAATATGCTTAAAAATGTCTTAACTAGTAATGGTACATCACCTAATGGGAAAGTTCCTGGATTTGATATGGCAGGTAAGTCTGGCTCTAGTACTTTTGATGAAAATGCTCGATTAAGATTCGGAATAGATATAGTAAACTCTACTAAAGATAGCTGGATGGTTGGTTATTCAACCGAATATACAGTTTCCGTTTGGCAAGGGGCAGATGTATTAGATTCTGCATCAAAAGCATTATCTTCTGCTCAAGCTCAAACTACACAAGCAATAATGGCTAATGTTATGGCGAAAGCTGCGGATAATAAAGCTCCTGCAGCATTTGAAAAACCAGCAGGAATTAGTACAAAAAATGGAGTTGAATACTCAACTAAAAGAAATACAGAAACAGATTATATGTATGCTGGAACTGATAGAGATGCATCTTATCAAGCATCATTAGCTGAGAAACAAAGAGATAGCAGATCAGCAGTAACTAGCGCATTTAATTCATTCTCTAGTATAACAAGCTCATCTAGAAGTAGTTCATCATCGAACTCATCATCAAATAAATCAAATAGATCTTCTAAAAACCGAAGGTAACACAAAAAAGCAACTCTTAAAATTGATTAAGAGTTGCTTTTTATATTAGAAGTTAAATCCTTCATAGTAAATATTATTTTTACTTATTCCTTTTTCCTGAAGTAATTTAGAATAAGCTCTATTCATCGTCATTGGTCCAGCAATAATATAATTATAGTTTTTCCCGATTGGTAAATAACTATCTAATTGCTCTTTACTAAATCTTCCTTGTTGAGCATAACCTCGGAAGTTTTCTCTTGTATTCCAACTAGCAAATTTTTCTTGATACAATACTTGTTTATCTTTTCTAACAGTATATAAAAATGTAATATCTTTATTTTCATACTTATCAGCAAGTCCAATTAATGGTACGACTCCAATACCTCCACCGATAAATACAAATTTCTCTTTTTTATCAGCTTTTTCTACAATAGTATTTAATATACCATAACCTCGTGTAAGTGTAGCTTTTTCACCTTCATTTAATTTCGGTAATTTATTAGTGAAATCTCCTACTGATTCTATAGACATCTGTACATAGCCATCTCTAGAAGGGACATTTAAAATTGAAAATGGATGAGGTTCATTCATTCCTTTTACATTTGGGAAAGAAATAAACGCAAAGTCTCCTGCCTCAATTTGCTTCAATGTTTTCTTACCTGTAGTAAAAGTTAATTCAGTAATGTTATTATCAACTTTTCTTACACTTTTTAAAACAGCAGTATTTCTAGAAATATACTTATTATATGCATAATTTCCATAAGATACAAAAGCAATAACAGTATAAATTGTTACTAAAGCAAAGAATGGTACTATATTTCTAATATATGGTATTAGAACAATATGTACATAAATTAATAGCGTAGCTAGAAGATTTAATCTATGTAACCACATACTAAGTTCATGTTTAAATATTTTCTCTAACCCTTTTTTAATTGTCATTAAAATTTTAACTCTTGATGTTAGCCATCCAGCCATAAATACTAAAGAATATACTAGTATTGCTGTAAACATGTACAGCGAAATATCTCCTGTTAATGAGATAAGTCCAGCAGATATTAACATATTGTCATGTAACCACATAAACACAACAGCAAATACTGCCGTAACACCATGGATAATATACATATCAGGTAATCCGATAATTCTATCTAACCATTTTGGTTGTGTTGATAAATATATTGCAGATAACATCCAAGTATAAGCAAAAACCCCAAAATTTATCCCTATTATTTCACTACTTGAAGATAGTGTTTCTAAACCATTATCTACTGTTATAATTAGTGGTAATGGTATTGTTAGTAATATTATTAACCATATCATATTGAAAAAGAATCTATGGTCTCTCAATTTCATCAATCTTTCCTCCTTCAAAAGCTATTATCTTATTTTCTTTATTTACTAATATACCCATTAGTCTATTTTCAATTACAAAATTATTCCACTCTTTACTGGGCATGGCAATGCCCGTTGTGGCAAACACATCAATATCTGATAAATATTCTCCCACAACAGTTACTTGAATATTATCTATATTATTTTTTGATATTATATGCTCACCTTTTTTACTAAAACCTGATGTAGCTATCGCTCCATTTTGTAAACTATATTTGGCTATGATTTCCTTATTATTATCTGGGTTTTCTATACCAACATTCCAAATAAAATCAGAACCTTCCTTGGTACCTAACTGCATATCACCTGCTCCATTAATAGCAACAGCTTCAACAATACTGTACTTAATTAAAGGTTCCAAGTACTTAAAAAACACTTTTTCTATAGCCCAACCTTTTACAAAACCAGTAGGATTATATTCCCCACTAAAGAATGCATCAAAATACCCCTTTGTTCTAGTTTTTGCTTGTTGACATCGAACGAAAACTTCCTGATATTCCTCATCAAGAAATTCTTCATTAAAATTATTTGACAGTTCATTATGTCTGCTTACTATACTATCAGTTTTAAAAATAGAAAATTTTCTCTCTATAGCATCTAAGTAGTTTTCTATTTCAGTTACTATTTCCTTGTAAACCTCTTTTTCGCTATCAAAAAATTTTCTTTTTACAAAAGTAATTGTAAATGGCATATTCATTTTTTTTATAATATGTGTATTATATTCATAATTCATAGTTATTTTACCTGATTTAATGCATTTTGCAATGAAGTTTTAAACCCACTATATGTTTCTGATGCACCAGAAACCAACTGTATATCTGTACCTTGAGCATCAATTGCTTCCTGCACATATGTAGGTATAGCAGTTTTGTTAATCTCTGCTGATTTTCCTTCAGTTGGTTGAGTTAACATGTTTATATTTGTGATTTTCCCACCAGAAACCTCTACACTTACTTGGAAATCTCCTCTTTTAGTACTAGCTACAGAACCTGTATATGTTCCATCTTTATATTGTCCATTACTAGTACTACTTTGCGTATTTGAATTTGTTTGTGTGTTTGAACTTGAACTTTTATTTCCTGAACTTGTTGATGTACTTGTAGCAACTGTAGTTGGTGTATCTGCAGACAAGTTAGGTTTAACCATTGTATAATATCCTGTAGTTGCCGCCGAAACTCCTACCACTCCTACTAAAGCACCTTTTATTATTTTATTACTCATTTTATTATTCCTTTAAAATTTATATTTATTCATATATCTATTTAATTATTATCTAAAATATTCTCCTTATTATATAGACTTAACTTAAAATTTAATTAACGCTAAGAAAATAATAAAATTACAAATTAATGACAATATTATAGATTCATTGCAGTTTACATAAAAAAAGGGCATGGATTTAAATCCATGCCTTTTATAATTAAATTAGTTATTTTCTTTTAAGAACTCAACAGTTTTTTGAATTGATAATTCTCCACGTAAGTCTTCTACACTAATACGTGAACGAACACCTTCATCAGTCATAGAGTACATTTCAGCTAATTTTTTAACTTCAGCATCTATATCTGCATCTGTAACTTCAATTTTTTCAGCTGTAGCAATGTCAGCTAACACAAATGAAGTTTTAATTTTGTTTTCTGCATCTGATCTCATTTCAGATTTTAACTCATCCGCAGTTTTACCTGTAAATTGCTCATATAAGTCAAATGATAATCCTTGACGAGATAAGTTTCCTGCAAATTGTTCAAACATTGATTCAACTTCTTGATCAACTAATTTTTCAGGAACTGAAACTTTAGCATTTTCTACTACTGTAGAAATAACTTTATCTGAATATTCTTTTTCAGCTAGTTCAGTTCTTTCTAATGTAAGTTCTTGTTTTAATTTTTCTTTGTATTCAGCTACAGTTGAAGCTGATTCTTTAGAGAATTCTTTAATAAATTCATCAGTTAATTCTGGTAAAACTTTTTCTTTTACATCGTGTACTGTAACTTCGAATCTAGCATCTTTACCAGCTAAATCAGCTACTTGGTAGTTTTCTGGGAATGTTACATTTACTTCAGTATCAACTGGTGCAACTTTTCCTTCTAATTGTTCTTCAAATCCAGGGATAAATGCTCCTGATCCTAATTCTAATTCGTATCCTTTAGCTTCTCCACCTTCAAATGCTTCATCTCCGATAAATCCTTTAAAGTCGATAACTACGATATCACCTTTTTTAGCTTCTGTTTCTTTTACTTGCCACTCTGCTTCACGGCTAAGTACGCTTTCTAATCTTTCTTCAACGTCTGCATCTGTAACTTCTACAGCTTCTTTTTCGATTCCTAAGTTTTTGTATTCACCTAGTTCAACGTCTGGTTTAACTGTAACAACAGCTTCAAATGTTACACCATTTTCTTTGCTGATTTCTTTAACGTCGATATCTGGCATAGCTAGTGGTGATAGTTCTAATTCATCGATAGCTTTTGTATAAGCTGCTGGTAATACGAAATCAATTGCTTCTTGATATAAAGCTTCTTCACCGTACATTTTGTTGAATACTGCTCTTGGTAATTTACCTTTTCTAAATCCAGGTGCATTTACACGTTTAACAGCACTTTTAAATGCTCTATCTAATCCTTTCGCAAACTCTTCTTTTGATGCTGAAAAAGAAATAACTACTTTTCCATCTTCTTTATTTAAAATTTGTGACATTTATTCTTCCTCCAAAATACTTATAAGTACTATCTAAATATTAGTAATAAATACTAAAAACTCTTGATTAATTATATAGTAAATGCTTTAAAAAGTCAATAATTAGGCATATAAAATTATACTTTTAAAACTCAACACAAGTAAATATTATATACCTAATTACTTAAAATAACTATAAATAGAAAACTATTTTCTATTGTTTTTTACACCTATCTTCCATTTAAAAATCTATTAAATTCTTTTATAACTTTATCATTTTCTTTATATGTTGGATAATATATTTCTAACAAGCTATAAAAACGTGGTGTATGATTAATTTCTAGAAGGTGAGTCATCTCATGAACAATTATATGTTCTAAACACTCTATGGGATACTTAATTAATTCTTGATTTATCCATATCCGCTGTGCTTCTAGATTACATGTTCCCCATCTTGTTTTCATTTTTTTTATACGTAGTTCTTTAACTTTTACGTTCATTATCGGTTCATACTTTTCTATAAATAACTTACATTTATCTATTAACAACTTCCTAATTGCAGAGTTGAAAATCTTCTCCTTATTTTGTTGTTCATCTTTTACATATATATTTATTTTATTATTCTCAATAAAAACTCTATTCTTTAGTCTTTCTTCTACATTTAGTTCATACTCTTGACCAAAAATAAAATACTTCTCACCTGTTTTATATTCCCTACTTACCCCTGCTACCGATAGTATATTTTCTCGTCTTTTCGTCAATTCTTTTAAATTGTCATAAACTAATTTTCTTATAATATAATTAGGTGTTCTAGGAGGTGCACTAACTACTATATCAGCATTTTTTTCAACCCTTAAGTATATGTGCTTCATTCCGCGTCTATACCTTACAGTAACATCTAAGTCCCCTACTTCTAATTTTTTTTTCATATTGTACCTCCCTGAATACACTATTTTAATTCATTACCTACCAGCGATGTTCCAATTCTGACATGAGTCGCCCCTTCTTCTATTGCTATTTTATAATCATTACTCATACCCATAGATAAATACTCACATGGTGCATAATCTAGATTCAATTCTTTCACCTCATCACGAAGTTGTCTTAATTTTTTAAAGCAATTACGTAGAACATCCTCATCTTCTACAAATGGTGCCATAGTCATAAGTCCAATTACATTAATCTTAGAATATTTTTCCAAACCTTTAATAAACTCTATTGTTTCATGCGAAGTTAATCCATGTTTACTCTCTTCTCCTGAAACATTAACTTGTACAAAACAATTAACCTTATCTTCTGCTCTTTTTTCTATTTCTTTAGCTAAACTTTCTCTATCTAAAGCATGAAAATAATCGACATGATTAATCACATCTCTAACTTTTCTAGTTTGCAAGCTACCAATTAGATGCCATTCTTTATCAGAATATTTTTGTTTTCTTTCCAGATAGTTTTGCGGTCTATTTTCCGCAAAAGAATCAACTCCTGCTTCTATTGCTTGTTCTACCCTTGCATCAGTTACATATTTTGTTACTGCAATTACTTTTATATCTTCTGGACTTCTATCAACTTTGCCACAAGCTTCTGAAATTTCTCTTTTTATATTATCAAAATTTTCTCTAATATCCATTTTAGCTCCTTATTTGCAAATTTCTTCTTTGATTAAAATAAATATTTTTTAGTTATCTTAATTATATCACGATAACCTATCTTTTGTTTATAAATGTTATATAATTTAACAAATCAACTAATGATATTATTGATTTGATATAAAAAGAGTAATATTATCTTTATTTTAATAATACTACTCTTTTTTATATTATTTTTTAGGAACCAATTCTAATGTTTTTCCTTTAGGAATATTACCAATAGATTCACTAGTATATTCTCCGTTAACCCATTTTGTTATTTGGTCATCATAGTTATCACTCAAAACATGTCCACTTTGTCCCGGACCAACTACATGATAGCCAGTTTTTGTATCAAAGTCATAAACAAATCTCCAAGACGCACCATGATTAACTATTCCTTCTTCGTTTTGTTTTGCAGCTTGAACAGTCACCTTAGACCCTGAGATTGGATATTCTTTTGGATTTAAGAAATATGCAAGTAACGCCGAAGATTTAGATAATGGATGTCTGAAGCCTAATGTATGACCATTTCCCCATTTCCATTTATTAACGTCTTTACCATATTTTCCTTCTAATTCACTAATAGTTTCATTTAAACTTTCTGTAAGAACAGTATTTAAACCGCCTTTTTCCTCTATTAGATTTACTTTCTTACCATTTAAGCTATCCCTTAAAATTTTATCTACATAACTCTCCTTATGAGGCATAAATTTATATGCTTCTTCGCTCATTTTATCTTTTAAGATATGCGCTTGAATTTTCTTCATCCATGCATCAAAAATTAATGGAGCTGCTTCATCTTTATTATCAATATTATCCCAAGAACTTAATTTATCATATACTTCATTTTTAGAAACTTTATCTTTATTTACATTTTTCAAAAGATTAGTTAAAAATTCTTTGGCATAAAGATTTTTAGTATCCATCTGTAATTTTTTCATATCATCTGCAGTCAGATCATTCTTTTCAGATAGTACTTCATCAATACGCGCTTTTCTATATGGCTGTGCCCAAACATTTGATGTATGATAATCAGTTTTTACTGTTTCAGTATTAGCTGTCGCTATAAATCCTTGTTCTGGATTTACAATTTTTGGAAGTTTATCATATGAAATATATCCAGTCCAACCATACTCACTGCTGTACCCTGGGACTGGTAAATTTCCATTACCTTTTTTTCTAATTGGAACATTACCATTTGATTTATAAGCAATATTCCCTTGTTTATCCGCAAAAACAAAGTTTTGAGCTGGAGCTTTAAAATTCTCTAAAGCTTTCTCGAACTCTTCCCAGTTTTGAGCTTTATCTATATTTAAAATTGCTTCTAATTCTTGAGTTGACTCAAGGGCTGTCCATTGCATAGAAAAACTTGTGTTTTCATTACCCAATGGTTTTAATAAAAAGTCTATTATTGGACCGTGTTTAGTATTAACAACCTCAAATTGTTCATCATCTTGACCTTTTACTTTTATTGAATATTTATCTACTTGAGCATCATAATATTCACCATCATATTCAAACTTATACGGGTTGTCTGATTGTCTTCTCTCAATATATAAGTCTTGAACATCTGGACCAAAATTAGTTACACCCCAAGCAATATTTTCATTATGACCTAATATAATACCAGGGATACCAGGAAAAATAACCCCTGAAACCTTATGGTCTGGTGTAGATAGAGTCATTTGATACCAAACTGATGGAGTTGATAACCCTAGATGCGGATCATCAGCTAACAAAGGCTTACCTGATTTAGTTTTTTTACCTGATACAACCCAATCATTACTACCATTTTCCATAGGTGGTCTTTCTACTTTTGCTGTATCTTTATTTATATTAGCATTAGCACCTAAGTTAGCCTTAATAATCTCTTCTGAATCTGGATTTTTAGAAAAACTCTCAGGAAGTAATTGTTTTAAATTTTCTTCTCCTAAATTATTTAGGATCCAATTATTAAAACTTTGATGATCCCAGTGCCCACCTAAGTCGTAAGCCATATATTTACCGATAGTTAACGAATCGATAGCAGTCCATTTTTCTGGTTCATATCCTAATAAAGAAAATTCATATGAAAGTTTTTTGTCTCTTTTAGCTTCTTCTATATATGCATTTACACCTTCAGCATAATAATTTAGAATTTTTTTAGCTGATTCTGAATATCCATCATATGATTTTTCTGCAGCTTTCCTAAGAGAAAATACTAAATACTTCTTATCAGTTTCTATCGCTGCTTTTCCTACAACCTCCGATAATCTACCACTCGCTTGTCTTCTTGCTAAATCCATCTGGAATAATCTATCTTGAGCATGAACATATCCTTGGGCTCTATATAAATCCGCATCATTTTTAGCTTCAATCGTAGGTATCCCATTTTGATCACGGTGCACTTTAACATCATTATCTAACATAGCAACTTCTACTTTCCCCTCAACGGTTGGTAAAGACTTATGTACAAAATAATAACCGTATCCACCTGCAATAATTAATAAAGACAAAATAATTATTGTTAATCTTTTTACAAATTTAAATACTTTATTTTTCATAGGTTCTCCTTATGTTTTTTATAATTAGTGTAACTAAAATTATATTAGTATTATAATAAATTTGCAAATCTACTTTTCCTTAAAAAACTCTGTATATACTATCCGCATTTTTAATTAAACTTTGTTTAATCGCACAAAGTAGAGTATAAAAATCTCTATTCATGTCAACAGGTATATTACTTTATTATTTTTAAAATTTACTAAATTAATAAGAATATAATTATAATCATATAGCTTTTCTTTAATAAATTTTATATTTTTATAAAAATTTTTACAAAAAAAGATTTAAAGGATATTCTCCTTTAAATCTTTTAAATTTAATTATTTTATTTCTCTATTCCTTATTAAAATTATTCTAATTCCAAGATAGAAGTAAATAATACAACTAATAAACAATATTCCTAAACTGAAAATTAATAATAGAATACTATATACTAAGAACAGAAAAGCTACTATGTTATGGTGTATTCCCTTTTTCAAAATAACAAACATTAACAATAAAAATAGTAATACTAACATAGCAAAGTATAACCAAGATAATTGTCCCATAACTTGGAAAATATAATGTAAATCTTTTGTAGATACATTTGCACTATCTTGTGTTAATTTTGTCTGTTCACGGATTTGATCAACAATACGAGTTCTTAAATATTCATTTCCAACATAGTTTTTAAAGCTATTTATCATTCCACCTATAAATACTATATACGCAATATAAACTATACTAGAAATAACAATAAGTATTCTCTCTACCTTATCAAACTTCATCTTCTACTTTTCACCTTTTTCTCTACATTTTGAACAAGTTCCATAAAATGATAATGAGTTATCTTGAACTTCAAATGAGTACTCTTTTTTCATATATTCTATTAATTTATTAAATAAAGAATTAGAAACTTTCTCAATAGTATTACACTTCGTACAAATTAAGTGATGATGTAAACTACCATCTATTGATTGTCTTAGATGATATTTAGAAACACCATTGCTAAATGATATTTTTTCTAAGATTTTTAACTCATAGAAAATATCTAATGTTCTATATACTGTTGCAATACCAATATCAGGAGTTTTTTCCTTCAAAATAAAGTATAACTCCTCTGCACTAAGATGCAACTCACTATTTTCCACTAATATTTCTACAATTTTTTCCCTTTGAGGTGTTAATTTATATGGAGATTTCTGAATAATTTCTATTATATCATTATATATACTCATATACTATTTCGTGCCTTTCCTTGTTTTTAAATACATTAATGCTAACATTGTTTTACTATCAGTAATAGTATTATCATCTAATAGTTTCAATGCATCTTCTACTTTATATTTTTTTAAATAAACAAACTCATCTTCATCGGGGTTTTGTTCACCAGCATATTCTAAACCATCAACATAGAAGATAGTAATAACTTCAGAACTATATCCTAACGCGACATGAACATCAAAAAGTTTTGTTAGTTGATCTTCTGTAACCTCATATCCAGTTTCTTCTTTTAATTCTCTTATTGCTGATAATTTTTTATTATCTTCACCTGGTTCTAACTTACCTGCTGGTATTTCTAAAGTTACTTGCTCTATCGCTTTTCTATATTGCTCAACTAAAATAACTTCGTTTTCTTTAGTAATAGCTAATACAGCTACTGCACCACGATGATTAATTAATTCACGAGTTGATGTACCACCATCTGGTAGACTTACCGTATGCATTTCTACATCAAGTACTTTCCCTTTAAATATTTCTTTAACTTCTATTGTTTTTTCTTCTAAATCTCTTCTCATAATCGGCTCTCCAAATTAAAATTTATACTTATCAAAATCATGTGCTATATATACCTCAGACGATGAGTGTATATTTTCTATAACTTCATCTTCTGTACTTTTATCATATCTAGCACTTATATGTGTTAAAAATACTTTCTGCACCTTGCTATTTCTTAACATTTTATGTATATCTGTTATACACATATGATAGTTTTTTCTAGCATGACTTTCATCAGCAGCACTTAAATACGTACACTCTGTAATAATTACATCACTATTTTTTACAACATCATTTAATTCATCAAAATATTTGGTATCAGGTATAATAAATATCTCTTTACCTGGTTTATCTTCAGATAGAAAATCACAAGAGTTATATATCTTTCCATTATACTCAAACTGATCTTCTTCTTTTATTTTTTTATAAAATGGTCCTGGTTTTATCCCTAACTCCATTAATTTTTCAGCATTTAGACTACCTTTTTGTTTTTTAAAAACTATTTTATAACCAAAACACTCAATATTATGCATTAATGGATACGCATAAACCTCAACAGTTTTACTATCTATTATACACGCTTCCTCAGAAATTTCAATGTATTTAATGCTGTAAGTAAGTGAACAAAATGTGAACTTCAAATTTTGTTCTATAAATTCTTTTATTCCTTTTGGACCATATATAATAACTTCAGATTCTTTCTTATCTAATAAAAAACTTCTAGATGATAAAAATCCTATAAGTCCCAAAACATGATCAGCATGAAGATGACTTATAAATATTCTTTTAATTTTTGTAGGTTTTATATTTGTTTTTAAAATCTGATGTTGCGTTGCTTCACCACAATCGAACATCCAGCATTCTTTTAATTCTTGCATAAAATCAAAAACAAAGCTTTGGGTATTTCTAAATTTTGCAGGAAGCCCAGCTCCTGTACCTAAAAATTGTACTTCCATTTATAGTCCTCTACATAATTATTCTATCTTTTATAACTTAACTACAAAAATTTGTGCATCTTGTAGACAAGTTATTACATGTGCTACTCCCGCAGGTATTTCAAGCAATTCAAATTCATTTACTATTTCAACTTGTTCTTCATATGCAACTGTGATTTTCCCACTTATATTTAATAATAAAATAGTTCTATCATTACTATATGAATCAGTTTGATTCCCTGTTTTTAAATTCATATGTACTACTTGATATTTCTCATTTTCTAATACAATTCCACCTAATAAAGCATTTTTGTCTAATTTTATTTTTTTCATGTCATTATCTTCCTTTACGTTTATATAATCCATCTTCTTCTATCATTATTATTTTGTTTTTAAATAGTCTCCCTACGGCACGTTTAAAACTACCTTTACTCATTCCAAAAACTGCTTTAATATCTTCTGGAGATGATTTATCTGTAAATTCACAGTAACCATTATTTTCGATATAGTCTAGTATAGCCTGTCCATCTGCATCCATTCTTTCATGGGCACGTGGTAAAAATGAACCATTAATTTCTCCGTTATCTTTAATCCCAATTACTCTTAATGTAACTTTTTCTCCTAAACGAGGTTCAGTATTTCTTTCGCTCTCATGAACGAAAATCTTATACCCATCTTTTGATAGTAGAAAAGTTCCAACTCTCATCAATCTATAAGGATATGCCTCTATATCTTTATTTTTCATATTCTTTTCAGCTTTAGAATAAAGTGATGCAACTACTGTTTCAGTAGCTAGACGCGCAAATAATTGACCACTATAATCACGACGTAATGTAATAAATAGCTCATCACCTTCTTTTGGCCAAACACTTCTTACTTTTGGTAAATCTTCACCTAATAACGGAATTTCTCGTGAGAAACCTATATCTAATCCTACTCTATCTTCTTCTACTTTAACAACCTTGCTAAACGCATATTCACCGTATGTAACTTCTGGAATATTAGGTGTCGCAAATAACTTTCCACTTCTCGATGGATAAACAAACATCGAGTATTCTTCACCAATTTCAAAGTCATCCAAACTATCTACGTCTGATTCATTACAACTTATCTCTTCGTCATTTGGTCCTTTAAACACAAGAGAAGAACTCTTTTTCTCTATTAATTCTAAAAAATGAATCTCTCCAGTAATAAATATATTTTCTTTTTCCATGTAATACCTCTTTTTCTATTAATTTAGCTTTCGCTATTATTAATTCTCATAAAAAAAGGTTGATAACCTAATATCAACCTTTAAGCCTCGGTAAAAGCAGTATCAGGACATACTTACTTAACCATATTCTTTATTTGTTTTAATTGATTTACTCTTATCTCTTTAGGGAGAAACCTTCTTATTTCGTCTTCATTATATCCTACTTGCAATCTCTTATCATCTACGATGATAGGTCTTCTCAGCATTCCTGGGTTATCTTGAATAACTTTATACAGTTGTTGTATTGACATACTCTCTATATCAAGATTCAATTTTTGAAAAGTTTTCGATCTAAAAGAAATAATATCTTCTGTTCCGTGCTCTGTAATAGATAAGATGTTTTTAATCTCGTCTGTTGTTAGAGCTTCTGAAAAAATATTTCTTTCAACAAATTCTATATTATTTTCAATTAGCCAAGCCTTTGCTTTCCTACAAGAAGTACAACTAGGCGATGTAAACAATGTAACAACCACCAGCACTCACACTCCTCTATAAAAATAACATTAATATTTTTATAATTCTATATACTACTTTATTATACTACATATATCCTCCTTTGGCAATATCATATTGAAGAAATATTTTAAATTAAAAATCAAATCCCCACATATCTTTTTTATATTCTACCTCAATGAAAAACGTTAATAAAATAGAAATTATCAATATTTATTAAACATATACAGTTTTTATTATATTACATTTTTTGTGATAAAAATATATATTTTTTCTATAACCTCCCTATCCTAATTATCTACTTTGTACTTCACTAAAAATTGACAAAATATGTATTATTATGTTATTATAATCTTATGCCAGCATGGCGGAATTGGCAGACGCACTGGACTCAAAATCCAGCGATGGCAACATCGTGCCGGTTCGACCCCGGCTGCTGGTATAGATTGAAAGACAAGGATTTCGGACCTTGTCTTTTTATTTTTTCTTCCAATTATTTCTCTCAGAGTTACTTAAAATTACTTAAAAATATTTTTTTGCTAATTTTAGAAGAAATTATTTAGCATATTTTGTGTTTAATGTTGATTCGTTTTATGTAAAAATATACAATAGATATATACTGAACTAGGAGTGATTCCATGTTAAATAATAAAGAGAACTATTCAAAGAACGATGTTGAACAAACAAAAAGAGACATTCAATCTCTGGTGAAAAGTCGAATATATTAAACTAGATTTGAATCTAGTCAAAAATAGAACGTAAATTCTCATTTTTCGCCATAAAATTTTGAACAAGTTTTCGCCTAATTTCATCACCTTGAAAATCATCAAAACCCATGATAATACTGCATTCTTTCGATTATGCACCTGACTTGCATAGGGTGGTGTTACAAAGTCCCCCGTTTGATAACAAATCAGAAACTCCTGAATAAAATAGAATTATTTTTCTTATCTTGAATCTTGGTAGTAATCTATATATTTAGAACCTAAAAAACACCCATCTTTACAATGGGTGTTTTTCAATGGAATTTTATTTTTGTAGGTTAAAAATGATATTTAGAATCTAATTGTGGTATAATATTGAACTATAATTTAAATGAAAGAGGTATACGAGATGATTTTAGAAGAATTTGATCCCAACCGACAGGCTATTATTAATCCACAAGACTTACACAAACCAATTGAAGGATTTCCCAAAGTAGTCATATCGTGCTTTTCAAGAGTAACTTTTGCGCGCCTACTTGAGAATTACGAACATGACGAAATTACAAGAACATCTATGGCTAACTTTGAAGTCATTGTCTATGGGATTACTATTGGAGACCAACAGATTGCTGTCTTTAATGCCCCAGTTGGGGCTGCTTCCTGTGTAGGAATTATAGAGGATTTGATTCAATTTGGGATGGAAAAACTCGTTCTCTTTGGAACTTGTGGGGTTTTAGACCAAGATATTGAGGCTACCTCCATCATCATTCCAACATCTGCCCTTCGAGACGAGGGGACTAGTTACCACTATCTTCCGGCAAGTGATGAAGTGGAAGTGAACAAGGGAATACTTCCTCTCTTCCAATCTTTTCTGGATAGTCACAAGGTTTCATATCAAAAAGGAAAAGTATGGACGACTGATGCTCCCTATCGGGAAACCATCAGCAAGATGAAGCGTCGAAAGGAATCGGGAGCTATCTGTGTTGATATGGAGTGCTCTGCCGTGGCGGCATTAGCAGCTTTTAGGGGCTTTGAACTCTGCCATTTCTTCTACGCGGCGGACCACCTTTCGGAAGAAAAATGGGATATCAGAACTCTATCTAGTCATGCGGACTTAGATAGTAAGGACCGAATCGCAGACTTGGCAATACAATTTGCACTTTTTTGGGAAAAGGCTGATTAAATAAAACAAATTTAATATATTGAAACTAGTCGCCTCTAATAATATTAACACTTAATGTTATTATGCGGTTAAATCAACTATTTATTCGAGACTTTTAGTGTTATCAATATCAAATTGAGATTTGTCTTCAGTTACCTAAAAGTTACTGAAATTTGAAAAAAGAGTCTATTTTATAAAATTCAAATATCCTAAAATCCTATTAAATCAAGATTGTAGGGTTCAAAAATGTAGGAATTGAACTCAAAATCCAGCGATGGCAACATCGTGCCGGTTCGACCCCGGCTGCTGGTATATTACAATCTTTTAAAAGAGACTCGAGGTTAATTTCGAGTCTTTTTTCTTTTATTAAACAAATAAATGTGTTGGCTATTTTGCTTTACAAGATACTTACTTTATGATACTATTATGTATAACAAGATAGCCTTATAAATACTATTTTTAACTTATCGAAAGGAGGCCCCAATGGAAATTAATACTTCCCAAATATTAAAAGGAACTTTGGAAGCATGCATATTGCAATTAATTAAAAATCAAGATATGTACGGTTATGAAATTACCGAACAACTTTCTAACTATGGGTTGGATATGGTAGCTCAAGGAACTATCTATCCTTTGCTTTTAAAATTAGAAAAAGAAGAACTAGTTACAAGCTATCTAAAAGAAAGTAACTTTGGGCCACCTAGAAAATATTATTCTATAACCAAACAAGGAGAAGAATATGTATTTTCATTTAAAAATACATGGGGAAATATCAGCACAACTATAAACAGTATTTTGAAAATATAATTAAGTTTATAAAGGGGAAAACATTATGAATTTAACTAATCTATTAGAGTACAATAACAAGCTAAGACTACAACTTAATGAAGATAATAAAAAATATTATGAAGAACTTCTAGTTACTTGTCGTGCAAAATCTATAACATCTAAAGAAGCTGAATTAGAAATTCAATTACTAGAGATATTGCAAGATTTAATTTTATATCAAAATCAAGGTAAAAATTTTCATGAAATTTTTGGAACAGATATAAATAAACTATCTGATTCGATAATTGACTCTTTACCAAAGGAAAATAAAGTAATAGTATTCCGCTTTATTTTAGCTTACATCTTAATCACAATAGTAAGTTTTTTACTACCTTCGGTTTATACAAATAGCATACAGCCCTACTTAGCAGTCCTTTCAATTTTAACGCTATTTTTAGGTGCTGCAATATGTTTCTATTTAATACTTTATAAAAAAACAGAAAGAAATAAATGGATAGTTTATTTTATATCTCTTGGTATATTTGAAATATCTTTATTTCTAGTTCCAATTTTGGAAAAATTAAATATCTTTCCTCGTTGGCTGACTATAAATATTTCCCTTTCAAGTAATCTTATATATATTTATACTATTTTTAGTCTATTTTCGATTGTTTATATATATTTAACATTTAAGAAATATTACTCAAAAAAGATATAATCTACTATGCTCGATAATTAATATATCGAGCTTTTTTAATAAAGTTCACCTTTGGCAAATAATTTTATTTTATAAATAAGAATTTTATTCTTGAATAATATTTTTAAAGCTGTTATAATTGTAAAATATATTTTGAAAGGAAGCTACTTATATGAATAACTCTATTTTTGAAAAGTTAAAAAAAGCTGAGCATGGTGCAAGACTTAGTATATTCTCATACCTACTGCTTACACTTTTAAAATTGGGTGCTGGTTTTTTCTTCCGTTCTTCTGCATTAGTCGCAGATGGAATAAATAACGCAACTGACGTTATTTCATCCATTTGTGTTCTTATTGGATTAAAAATTTCAAGAAAACCTGCTGATGAAGATCACCTTTATGGACACTTCCGCGCAGAATTAATTTCAACATTAATAGCTTCATTTATTATGCTATATGCTGGTATTGAAGTAGTAATATATGCAGTAAAAAAAATTATAACTAAAAGCTATGAACAACCTAGTATGTTATCTGCAGTTACAGCTGTTATTGCTAGTATAATTATGTTTTCTGTGTACTTTTATAATATTAGACTGGCAAATAAACTTGGAAGCAAGTCTTTAAAAGCAGCTGCTTTAGATAACCTAAGTGACGCTTATGTATCAATTGGTACATTAGTTGGTATTATCGCAACATATATAGGTATACCTATCGCTGACTCAATAGTCGCTATATTAGTAGGTTGCTTAATTATCTATACAGCAATAAGTATTTTTAAAGAATCTACTCATATACTAACAGATGGTGTTGAGGCTGAAGTTATTGAGAAGGTTGAGTCTATCGTTAAAGACATAGAGGGTGTTATTTCTATCGTTGATATAAAAGGACGAACTCATGGTCTATTATATTTTATTGATATTACAATAACAGTTAATCCGGAATTAAATGTTAAACAAAGTCATGATATAACTATAAAAATAGAAAAAGCACTCGCTCGTGAGTTTTATTACTGTGAAACTTTAGTTCATTTAGAACCACACGGCATTAATTGTCATCCAAATCATTAAAAACAATCTTTATATTCTTCGCTATTTTAAAAGCAGGGTATTTGAGATTGTTTTTTTATTATGTTTAATAAAAAACTATAATGACAGCATTTGTTTGACAAATAATAATGCTAAAAGTATAATTATTGTACATATAAAAAGATACTAATTATACAGTATCAAGCGTAAAATAATTTGAAAATTTGATTAAAAATAAAGTTGAAATTCGAAAATAAGAGGATTATTATGACACATGCTAAAGCAATATTTTTTGGTGAACATGCTGTAGTCTACGGTCATGAGGGAATTACAATACCTTTACCAGAGATGAAAATAGATGTTACACTTGAAAATACTAATGAAATTCAACACAGAGACGATATTTTAGCGTATATCGCAGATACCTGTGAAATTGATAGCAAGACAAAAATTAATATTAATAGTACCATTCCAGTTGGAAGAGGATTAGGTTCATCAGCTGCTCTTAGCATAGCCATTGCTCGTGCTAAAGGAATAACAAAAGCAAAAATAAGAGAAATCGCTGATAAATGTGAAAAGTTTATTCACGGGAACCCTAGTGGAATAGATGTAAATCAAGTGCTTAGCGATACTCCCCTTCTTTTTTCTAAAGAACACGGAGCAAAAAAACTACCTTTTTCTCTCGATAGTTACTTATTAATTATTGATACTGGGGTTGTAGGTATTACAAAACATACTTTAGAACACGTAAAAGATAATTTAAAAACTTACAAACCATATATTGATGAACTAGGAAGTATTACTAAAAAAGTAATCAAACCTTTAAAAGAGAAAAATATAGACCTTATTGGAGAATATATGTACAAAGCACATTCACTGCTTCAAAAAATTGGTGTTAGCCACAAGAAGAATGATGAGGTTGTCGAATTATGTAAAAATAATAATGCTAAAGGTGCTAAATTAACTGGTGGCGGGGCAGGCGGTTGTTGTATTTGCCTATGTGATACTAAAGAGAATGCATTAAAAATTCAAGATAAACTAAAAGAGAAAGGATATTTATCATGGATGGTTACAGTTTAGGTTATGCTAATATAGCCTTAGTAAAGTATTGGGGAAAAAAGTCTAAAGACCCTGTTCTTCCTTATAACCCTAATATTTCTTTAAGATTAGATAATTTATTATCGAAAACAAAAATTGAAAAAAGTTCATCAAATGAAGATGAATTCTATATTAACGATGAAAAACAAGGACTTGAAGAAGTAAACAAAATGATTAAATTTATTTCTAAATTTACTCCTGTTGATAGAGAAAAAATTTGTATTAAAAGCTATAATACTGTGCCAACTGCAGCCGGACTTTCATCTAGTTCTAGTGGTACAATGGCATTAGTTTTAGCTTGTAATGAATATTTTAAATTAAATAAATCAACTCAAGAAATGGTAGAAATCGCAAAAGAAGGTTCTGGTTCTTCTTGTAGAAGTTTTTATAAACTTGCTGCATGGCTAGAAGATGGTAGCGTAGAAGAACTTTCTTGTAAACTAGATTTTGGTATGATGGTTCTTGTAGTAAATGAAGATAGAAAGAAAATTTCTAGTCGTGTAGCGATGGAACAATGTGTTCAAACATCAACAACATTCGCTTCTTGGGTAGAAAAAGCAAAGAAAGACTTTGTTTTAATGAAAGAAGCACTTAAAGAAGCGAACTTTGAGAAAATAGGAGAAATAACTGAAAGTAATGCATTAGCTATGCATGAAACAACAACTACATCTTCTCCAAGTTTTACATTTTTAACAGAAGAAAGTCACCGTGCAATGGACATAGTTAAACAACTTCGTTCACAAGGTTATAAATGCTATTTCACTATGGATGCCGGACCAAATGTTAAAGTATTATATTTAAAAGAAGATCAAGAAAAACTATATGAGGAAATTTCAAAACTATGGAACAAAAAAATAATATTGTGCATGGAGTAGCATATGGAAAGTTATACCTTGCAGGTGAATATGCTATATTAGAAGACTATTCTAAAGCACTTCTTACTAGTGTTCCACAAAAAATAGTTACTACCGTAGAACCTAGTGAGAAAACTACTATTTTTGATACACTACACAATATTACTGTTGATCTTTATGAAGATAATAAGAACTTTACTATGATTCAACAGTTTATTCTGTTTTTAAATAAGTATACAAATAGTGAAAAAACTTATTCAATAAAAATATATAATGAATTACATAGTAACAATAAAAAATATGGCTTAGGTTCTTCTGGAGCAGTTTTAGTTTCAATCGCTAAAGCTATTTTAACTTTCGAAAAAATTCCTTTCGATAACGAAACTATTTTTAAACTTATTACATTATACAATTTAACTCATAATATTAGTGGTTCAATGGGTGATGTTGCAGCTTCTTTAAATGAAGGACTTACTTTCTATCAAAAGTTTAATGCTAGTAAACTTAATTATATTATCACAAGTAAAGACGATATTAAAGAAATAATAAACTCTCCTTGGGACGGGTTAATAATTAAACCTATTTATCCTAAAGCAAAGATTACTATCTTTGCAAGATGGACTGGAGAAGTTGTAGATACCAAAGAACATGTTAAGCTTTGGAAAGAGAATAAAGAAAATTATTCTACCGAGTACGTTACTTTCGTTAGCACTTCTAATAAACTAGTTGAACAACTAGTAGATGAACTTGAAAGTGGAAATGAATCGTTTGTATTAAATACGATAAACAAACTTCGTGAAAATCTTCACTATTTAGAAAGTTTCTCTAATATACCAATGGAAACAGCAGCTATGAAAAACTATATAGCTAGCTACCCTGCTGGAAAACAAAGTGGTTCTGGTAGTGGAGATATTGTTTTAGGTTTCAATAGAAGTAACGATAAATTCCAACTACAACTTAATTTAGAACAATTATAACTTAGAAAACATGAAAGGATAGACATGAGAAAAAAAGATCATATACGTCTAGCTCTTGCTGACAAAACGACTTTAACTAGTTTAGATGCATACGCTATTGACTACAATAGTGTGCCACGTTTTGGACTGGATAATCTAGATACATCTACTACTATTTGTAATAAAAAATGGCAATTTCCTTTCTTTATCAACGCGATAACTGCTGGTGGTGAAGAATGTAATAAAATAAATCAGGATTTTATGGAAGTTAGTAAAGCTTGTGGAATAGAATTTTTCCCAGGTTCATACTCTCCTGCTTTAAAAGATAAAAATGATGAAGCGGCATATCCAAAAGGATATTCAATAAATCTTGGTCTTGATAAAGATCCTAATCTTATTTTAGATACTATTGAAAAGACAAAAGCTCAATACATTCAACTTCATACAAATCCACTTCAAGAGATTGTAATGCCTGAAGGTGACCATAATTTTGAATCATGGCTTTCTACACTGACTGAAGTTAGTAAAAAGTCTCCTATTCCAGTAATTCTAAAAGAAACTGGTTTTGGTATGAATGAAGAAACAATTAAATTAGCCATCGATCTAAATCTAGCTGCAGTTGATGTCAGTGGTATGGGTGGAACTAATTTTGCCCGTATAGAAAATGGTAGAAGGGAAGATAAATCTACATATCTAGAAAATATCGGTTATACTACAGCAGAAAGTTTAGAATTTGCCGCACCATATAGAGATAAAATAGATATTATCGCAAGTGGAGGAATTCGCAATCCACTTGATGTAGTAAAATGCTTAGCATTAGGTGCAAAAGCAGTTGGAGTTTCTAAAACTTTCTTAGAAATTCTTGTGAATGATGGGAAAGAAGCATTAATAGATGAAATAGAAAAATGGAAAAAAGAATTAAAATTTTTAATGATTCTTATGAATGCTAAAAATATAGATGAACTATATGGAAAAATAAGAAAAATAGATAATATATAAAATAAAACCAGAATCGGTTCTATAGTTAGTATAGAACTAATTCTGGTTTATTTATTTTTCTCTAATGTCGCTATTCTTTCAATTGCTTTTTTCAAATCATCCTTCATCTCATTAATTTGAGTTTTATTTTTTTGATTTTCCGCAATTAAATACCAACAAGAAATCAATAACATTACATTTAAACAGATTATCGCAAACATAGTCTCTCCTAATAGATTTTATTTAAATAAGAATATCATATTTAAATTAATATTACAACCATAAAAAAACCTCATCAAGTGACGAGGTTTTAATTTTCTTAAATAAATCTAAAAAGAGGGAAAATTTTAGATTTTATTAATCAATTGTGTATTAATTACCAATTATTAATATTTACGTTTTCTAGCCGCTTCAGATTTTTTCTTACGACGAACGCTTGGTTTTTCATAAAACTCACGTTTACGAACTTCTTGGATAGTTCCGTTTTTAGAAACAGCACGTTTGAAACGACGTAGTGCATCTTCTAGTGATTCATTTTTACGAACTACAGTTTTTGACATTGGATTTCCCTCCCTCCGATACTACAAAATCTAAATTAATATTGATTAAATGCTTATAAACAAAATAAACACAAAACATTTAATACTGTTTAAATTGTCCTGTGAACAATCTACTTACATATTGTATTATATTATCTAGTACTTGTCAACCTATATAAATAATTTATTATTACTTTTTGGAATTTTATTAAAGTATTCTCTTTATTTGATAATACCATAGAAAGTTTAAAGTTATAGTAAACAACTTTTTTCATTAAGTATAAATTATTATTTGAAAATTAATTATTTTCTAACCATTCATTAAATTCTTCTATAAATTTAGCATAACTAGCTTTATTTTGGAAACTTGGTATTTGCGCTAAGAATACTTGATTTGGTAATCTAGTTTGACCTTTTTTAGTAATTAATATAATAGCCTTTTGTTGAGCTACATTTTTAAACATTTCATCAGGTAAAGTAATGACCGCATTTAGATTAATATCTTCTTCTAAATACTTCTTGAAGTTATCTTCTAACTCTAGTACTTTTTTAGGTATTACTAATATTCCTACCCCATTCTCATCAAGGTAATTTGCTGCTTGCTCAATAAATAACAATGCATTTAAACTATATCCATCCGTACTGCATAGTTTGTAGTTTAAACTATTATCTTCATCAGCATAATACCCAAAAGGAACATCACTAATTACTATATCTTGTTTTTTAATATTTAATGGCTTAAGTGCATCTTGGTTAATTATTTCAACATTAGTTTCTAATAAATTAAAAATATTTTGTTGTAATCTCACATAATTGCTATCAACATCAACAGAAGTTATCTCTTTTTCACCTTTTACTAATGCAGCAATATTAATTAATAAACTACCACTTCCACTAGCTAAATCAGTTATAGAAACTTTCTTATCTCCATAGATACATTCTATTAAGTGACTTATATACATCGTGATTACTTCAGGAGTAATATCATAACTTGGATTATTTAATTCTTTTAAAGCCTTTAATAGTAAGAATTGATAAACTTTTCTAATTGTTTCTTTATCATAGTTATCTACTATATCAAAATAATCATCATCGTTTTCTAATGTTAAATACTTTATTAATCCTTCGAAATATAAACCTTCACCTTTTATTTCTTCTACTTCTTTATCTATTTTAAAAAATAATTTCTCTAAATCTGACATAGTTCCTCCTATTCATTTTCTATTATATTTCTTAACGTCGGTTCTAATCTTGTTATTATTCCTGTTACCAATGCATTTCCCATCATAAAGTATCTTCTACGCGAAGGCATAGTATTAGTCCAATTCGGTGGAAACATTTGTATCATTTCACACTCGACTTCTGTTAAAATTCTATATTTTTTATTTTTATCATCAAATATAATATGAGAAGATCTATTTACTGTTCCCTCACTTGTTAACATTGTTCTAGCCGGTTCATCCATATTTTCAGGAAAACTCATAGTTCCTTCACTATAAATATATTTATGACCACTCTTACTTTGTCGTTCTATTCTTTTTGAACCTTTTAAATATTTCCATTTTTCTAACTTTTCTTCTTCAGCAAAATATTCACTTAAATCTTTTTCATTATATTTACTAGCATTTTTCAATAGTTTTTTTAATGTATACACTTTTTCTTTTTTAGGTGTAACTGATTTATGAAAAACTTTCCCATCTATCATCATTCCAAAATCTGAAAATTTTCCATCTTTATAATTATTAGTTACATCTACTGTATCTTTATATTTATTTAAATCTACTTCACTGTATATTCCTAAATCACTTTCGGTTGGAAAGACTTGTTCAAATATACTATTATCTAAATCAATCTCTTTAGATAAATTAGTTGAGTACTTCATATTTTTCTTAGAAGCAAAAATAAACACCCTTCTTCTCTTTTGAGGCATTCCATAATCTCCGGCATTTACAACTCTCCATTGTACATAATAACCTAATTCATCAAACGTCTTTAACATTATAGCAAAATCTCTACCTCTTGCAGAAGCTGGAGATTTTAAAAGTCTATCAACATTTTCTAAAAGAACAAACGGAGTATTTTTCTCAATTAATGTATCTCTTATATCCCAAAAAAGAACCCCTTTCTTACCGGCAATTCCTTTTTCTCCACTTAAAGAGCGGGCAACAGAATAGTCTTGGCAAGGAAATCCTCCTACTAATAATGAGTGATTAGGAATACTCTTCTTATCCACTTTATTTATATCCTCATTTGAACATTCACCATCCTGAAATCTCTCACTATAGCATTCAAAAGCGTGCTGAGCTTTTGTAGAAGGTTCATATTGATTTGCCCATACAAAATTCCAACCATTTTTCTCTATGGCCTTTCCGGTCTTCTTATTAAAATCCGTTATATTATTTAATCCAACTCTAAAACCACCTACACCTGCAAATAGTTCCACTACATCTAAATTCATTTTATTCTCCTTCTAAAACATCTGCGATTACTGATAAAATGTATTCTTTATTTAACCAAAAGCATTGTTTAGTCATTTTATCTCCATTTGGCAATTCATCCATATCCCCATCTGTTCCATTTCCATATTTAACTCCATTTATATAATACGCTGATTTTTGCGCATGTGGTCTTAAATGAAATATCTTTGTTTCTTTTGATTTCAAAAGATTATTTTTAATTTTATTTTTATTTATTTCAAACTCTACACCATCTAAAAACTGTTTTTGATATTTTTCCCATTCACTTTTCCCAATACCTTCTAAATCTCTAAGCGGCATATTCCAAAACTTAGCTCCAGCTAGTTCATAATTCCCTTTATCATTTTCCTTAAATATTACAAACAAAAATCTCTTTTCATAAAAATAATCATATAACTCCGACGTATCAAATTGTTCTTTAATAAAATCTAAAATTTTAAATTTCGGGAAAGACATACTCTCTCTTGGCATCCCATTTTTACTAATTCGAATAGTTTTAATTTCTATATTTGCTTTTTTAAATTCTTCTACATTCTCAGTTTTTACGCCTAAGATTTTAGATACTAGGCTACTATTCGCTTGTTTCGATTTACTATTAACATTAAATTTAGTATAAAGCTGTTCTTCAAAATATCCTTTATACTCATTTAATCTGTTTATAACAATAGAATCAAAACTTTCTTCACCTAATGTAGAATTTTGTAAAAAAGATTCATATGTATCTATATTTCCAATGATATAATAATTAATTACATACGTCATATAAGATTGTTTTAAAGAATATGCCCTTCTTTTAGCTGGAATATCACTATAATATTGCTTCTGTTCACTTTTGGCTGCTGTAGCACCTTTAGTACAGGCTCCTAAATACCTAGTATCCCCTTCTGAGAGTTCATGGGCCAAACCTTTTTGTATTTTTTTTATAATAAACTCATAATCTTCTTTAATAATAAGGAAGTCATCTCGACAGTTTTCAGCTAAAATTGAAAATAATTTTACATACTCTATTCTGTACTCTGTTCTTAACATATCTTTTTCCCTTAAATATAGAATCAACAGTATCAATCTCAATTTTTCAATAACATGAGATTTTTCAAAGACTTGTTCAACAGGACTGTCATTAGGAATCATTGTAATAACTAATCTCTCGCCTGCCCTAAATTCTCCATTCTTCTTTTTTTCAAGAGGTGTTACTTTCAATTCTGTTCCTGCTTCTAAAAAATCCGGGTTGGAGTCACTATTTGGTTTATAATAAAAATAAAACTCTTCTAAAAGATTTCCAAGACTACCTTTTCCTCTTGGATTATTAAAATATTCTATCTTCTCTTTTAAGTCATTATTTTCAGAATAAATCATCTCAGATTCTTTTACAATACTGTCATGGTAATATCCTTTTAACACTTCTGAAAATTTTTTTCCTTCTAATTTTTTAGCATATTTTTCTATATCTAATGGATTATTCTTATTATACGGTAAATTCTCCACTATATACTCTCCTTGTTAAATAATAATAATTATACCATAAATTCCAAATCAAATAATCTATTATATATTATTTTGGTTGGTTTTATTTATTAAAAAAATCATTCAGTAAGTTAATCTCATCATTTTCATAGTACTCATGATATAACTTATCTAACATCACTTCATCAATTATATTTTTTTCTGTGTATATGACAGCTTTAATATATTCTTTATAATTTTTACGGGATATTTCTTCGACAATATTAGCAATTTCTCTATAATCCATATTGTATGCTCCCTTTAATTTTCTACATCAGATCCTAACATTTTTTATTATTTATGTCAATAAAATATTATTATTTTTATAAAAATTCAATTTAGAAACACAAAAAAGACGATATTTCTATCGCCTTTTCTACTTTATAATTTCTTAATTAATCGCTTTTGAGTTTTATCGCATACATAGCCAATACTTTCATAGAACTTATGCGCATCTATGCGTCGAACATTTGAATTAAGTCTAATATAACTAATATTATTCTTCAAAGCATAATCCTCTATAGAGCTCATAAGTTTTTTTCCTACTCCTTGCCCTTGAAAATTAGAATCCACTGCTAATCCAAGTATATTTAGACCAGTATCCATATACAAACTTTCATAGAGTTCAGCATGAACAAAACCAATAATTTTTCTTGTTTGTTCATTTTCAAAACCTATTATAATATTATGTTTATTGTCATTAGTCAATTTTATTATTTGTTTTTTTACAATATCTAAATTGACATCATATCCTAATTCAAAGTTACTAATACTTTGAATTTCTTGGGCATCAAATATAGTAATATTCCTTAGCATTTTTCTTACCTAAAACAATTACTTAGATACTTCTATTAACGCTTGTTTTACTAAATCAAATTCACGTGTGCGAAGTGTTCTCATATCAAGAATTAATTCATTATCTTTAATACGTGTAATTATTGGAATCTCCACTTCTAATAGACGGCGCTCTAATTCTGTAGCACTTAATCTAGGGTGTTCTAATTTTATTACAATACTTTCTAAATAGCTCGCTGGATAACTTCCTCCACCTACTTCGGCTTTATCTTCAGCTATAGTAATTTTGAAATTTAAATCACTAAGTTTAGTTTTTAATACATCGGCTTTCCCAAATAGACGTTCTTTTGATAATGAAATCATATGTAGTGTTGGAATATGCTCCAATGCTTCTTTTTCATCTAGATATAATTTTAATGTTGCTTCTAAAGCAGCTAGCGTCATCTTGTCAACACGTAAAGTACGAGTAAGTTGGTTTTTTTTCATTTTATCAATGTATTCTTTTTTACCAACTATTATTCCTGCTTGTGGTCCACCTAATAGTTTATCTCCACTAAATGTTACAATATCTATTCCGCTATCTAATACTTCTTTAACAGTAGGTTCATAAGGTAGTCCATATTTAGTAAAGTCTATGAACTGTCCACTTCCTAAATCATTTATTGATACTATTTCATTTTCACGAGCAAGATATGATATTTCTTCATTAGACACATCCTTAGTAAATCCTAAGATTTTATAGTTACTAGTATGAACTTTTAATAATGCACCAGTATTGTCATTAATGGCATTTTCATAATCTTTTAAGTGTGTTTTGTTAGTAGTACCTACTTCAACAGGTGTTCCACCACTTAATTTAATAATTTCAGGAATTCTAAATGCTCCGCCGATTTCCACTAGTTCTCCACGAGATACGACAATTTCTTTATCTTTAACTAATGTATTTAAAGTTAACATTACTGCCGCAGCATTGTTATTAACTACAAGTACATCTTCTGCACCAGTTAATTTTTTGATAATATCGATTAAGTGAACATATCTACTACCACGTTTTTTATTATCAATATCAAACTCAAGATTTGAATAATTAAAAGCTACACTTTCAATATTTTCTTTAATTTTTTGACTTAATAAACTACGTCCTAGGTTAGTGTGTAGTATAGTTCCTGTAGCATTAATCACTCTTCGTAAAGAATTTTTATCTTCTTTTTCTACTTTTTTAGAAACTTCATTTACTATAATCTCTAAACTTGGTACTTCAGTTAATTCTTCATTTAATATACCTTGTTTAACTTCTTCTATATGGCTTTTTATCGCTGATTTAACAGCTACTTCATTATATGCTTCTATAAGATCTTGAATTTCATCTAATAATAATATTTTATTAATCGCTGGAATTTTTGATAATAATTGTCTTGTCATATCTTTTCTCCTAAATTTCCTTAGCAATTGATTTAATTGCCTTAATAGCATAATCTACTTCTTCTTCTGTATTCATACTTGAAAAAGAAAATCTAACAATACCTTGTTCTTGTGTTCCTAACGCTTCATGCATTAATGGTGCACAATGAGCTCCTGGTCTAACAGCAATATCATACTCTTCCGCAAGAACATCTGCCACATCTGAAGCTGATATTCCTTTGAAGTTTAATGCAACTACCGCTGTTCTATCTTTTGTAAAATCTCCATAAAATTCTAAGCAATCTAAGTCTTTTAATTCATTATAAAACTTATTCGCAAAGTCTATTTGTTTTTTATAAAGATTATCTATACCGTGTTTATTAATATATTTTACACCTTCGTGTAATCCTAGAATTCCAGAAGTATTAAGTGTTCCCGCTTCTAAACGTAGCGGATACTCTCCAGGATGAACTTTATCGAAAGTTCTTACCCCACTACCTCCAACTTTATATCTTCTAATCTCAGGCTCTTTTAATCTTACACAAAGCCCACCTATTCCTTGAGGCCCGTATAAACTTTTATGTCCTGTAAAGCATAATACATCAACATCTAGTTTATCTACATCAATAGGCACTACTCCAGCTGTTTGAGAAGCATCTACTACTGAAATAAGATTATGTTTTTTACAAATAGCTACTACTTTTTCTAAATCTACTATATTACCCGTAACATTAGAACTATGTGTTATTGCGATCATCTTTGTATTTGGTTGAATAGCCTTTTCTAAATCAGCATAATCAATCATTCCTGTTTTATCGCCTTTTACGACAGTATATTCACAACCAATAGTCTCATGAGCAAGGTAAATTGGTCTTAATACAGAATTATGCTCCATAGATGTAGTAATTACATGATCTCCTTTATTTAAAAGCCCTAATATAGCAATATTTAAACTTTCTGTTGAATTATTTGTAAACACTAATCTATCTTCTTCTTTTAAACCAAAGAATTTAGCTATATCATTTCTCGCCATAAATACTTCTCTAAAAGCATTATTTGCCTCATGATAGCTACCACGAGAAGCATTCGCATATTTTGCAGAAGCTAATACTTCATATACTTTATCAGCTACTTCTTTTGGTTTTTTTAGAGATGTTGCCCCATAATCAAAATAATAACTCATTTTTGTCTTGTTGAATTAAGTTATTAATCCAACTCTCCCTCCTTTTATTTATTCTTAACTAAAACTCGGTAATTTTCTACTCTTCGAGTTATCCCTAGTTTATCTATATATTCTAAAATTGCCATAGAATATTTTCTACTTGATCCTGTAAAATCACGGAATTCTGCTAGTGTCATTTTTTCAGCATTTTCAAAGTGTTCATTTACTTTTTCTATAGCTTTTGTTAGCACATCACGATGTAATACTAAATCAGCATCCAGTCTTATGATAGTATTATCTACTAGTGAATCTAATAACTCTAGACTAGCTTTCACTCCATTAGTTAATTCTTTTATTGTAGGTGGTGTGAATCCACCATTTAATAATTCTTTTTCTATTCTTGCTTTCTCAGCTAATTGTTTTTTATCATAATTAACGACAAAATCTTTTTCAGCAACTAAGTTACCTTCTAAGCGTACTTCATTATTTTTTATAAATAATTCTATCAACTCTAATACTTCTTTTTGAGAAAGTTTAAATTTAGAAATTATTTCTACCTTAGGTATTCCTACTTTTAATTTGTAACGTTTGTGGTAGTCAGCAAGTAATTTTTTAAGTTTTTCAAGTACTTCATCATATTTTTTCTTATGAATATAGCCTAGGTTTGTTTCAAAAATATTACCACTAGTTACTAGTTCAGCTAGTTCTGTTACTACTTCTCCTTCAGGAAGTTGCAAATCTTTAATAATATCCTTTTTAGATACTATATAATTTGAGTGTGATAATAAATAATTTTGAATTAAATCTCCAGAATTACCTTCTAGTTGAACTTTTAATTTTTCTAAAATTTCTTCATTAAAACGACTATGTTTTTTAGGGTTAGGATCTAAAATCACACCACCACCTATTGTTACCATAGGAGAATAAGTACGTATTATAAATTTATCATAATTTTTTACCGCTATTTCTTCTTCTAAACGAAGTTGAACAAAACCACTTTCACCTGGTTTAATTGTTTCAGTTCCCAGTGGCACAACCCTAGCCATAACTTCTACAGTACCTACATATATTCTAACTCTGTCCCAAAGTTCAAGATTAGCTCTGTCATCATTAATTAGTTTAATTTCACTGTCTAACATATAAGTTTTAACTAGACTACCTGCAGTTGCTAAAGTATCACCACGTTTTACATCATCAAATTTAATATTAGATAAATTAATCGCTGTTCTCTGCCCTGCATATGCTTTATCTACATCTTGCGAGTGAACTTGAATATTTCTAACTTTTGCTTTTACTTCCTTTGGATAAATAACTAATTCATCCCCAATACTAATACTACCTTCTGTTAATGTTCCGGTTACAACAGTACCAAATCCTTTAACTTGGAATGAACGGTCAACATTAAGACGAGCATTTTTTTCGATATTTTTCGCTTCAATATCATTTGTTTTTTTATCAATAGTATCTAGTAGTACATCTATTCCTTTTCTGCTAATTGAGTCAACTTCTATTATAGGTGCATTCTCTAATGCACTTCCTTTTGTAAATTCTCTGATATCCTCTTTTACTAGCTCTCTATATTCCTCTTCTACAAGGTCTATTTTAGTCATTACAATTATATAATTTTCTATACCTAGTAAAGTAAGAATATCAATATGCTCTTTTGTTTGTGGCATAATTCCTTCTCTTGAATCAACTAGTAATAACACTAGATTTATACCACTAACACCTGCAAGCATATTTTTTATAAACTTCTCATGCCCAGGAACGTCAACAACTCCACATCTTTTTCCACTTGGAAGATCAAAATAAGCAAATCCAAGATTTATAGACATCCCTCTTTCCTTTTCTTCAAGTGTAGTATCCGTTTCTATACCACTTAGCGCTTTTATTAACGTTGTTTTCCCATGGTCTATATGACCAGCTGTTCCTATTATTACGTTATTATTCATACAATTCCACCTTTATTTTTTAAAGAGCAGAGACTTTGATATTAGTTTTTTCTAATTTTATTTTCAAATCTCTACTCTCAAAAAACTATTTCAATTTATAATCTTCTAGTTCCGTAACTATTCTCTTTATTCCGGCTTTTCTCGAATAGTACAATCCTTTATATTCTATCTGCTCATCCACTAACATTTTGACAAGAGTGTCAAATTTTTCCCAAGCAATTTTCAGCATAAACCCACAACCCGCTGATATAGATGGATGTGTTGGGATAAGTGATGCATCTATCTTGCGTTCAGCACAGATATTATCCGCTTTTATAGAATCATGTGTACTATTAAATACTACTAAACCTTCTTCTATCATATTACCTCCTATGGTTGAATAATTTTGTTAGCTTTTCTCATATCTTCAACAATAAAGTACATATTAGTTGGGTTACCAACAGCTAAATCTATTTTATTGTAATCTATACAAGCACCACAACAAACTATTTCTACACCATTATTTTCTAATTCTTTTAATTCATTTAATACATGGCTACGTTCTTTATCTACTAGGATAGCTCCATCATTGAAGAATATTATTTTTTTAGGTAAAACTTCTTGTTCACTTAAAGCATAAAGGTAACCTTTTATTAATCTTTTTCCTAGTTCTTCGCTACCGTGTCCCATTTGTTTTTTATTAATAACTACTATATAGCTATCATCTTTAACAGCCACAACTGATTCTTCTTTTTCAGTTTCTTCTCTAGTAATTACTACTTTAAATCCTTCTTCTAAGTCTGAAACTTCAAAAGTATAATTATTTTTTTCAGCAAATTTTCTTAAACTTTCTACACTTTCCTCTGTTCTTACCAGAATAGTAACTTTTGTTTCCTCTTCTAAAGTTCTTTTAGCTTGAGTAACTGGAACAACACATTTATCACTTAGCGTGTCAATTACAACACCGTCTTCTACTTCGCCTTTTTTTATTGTAACAATATATTTAGTTTTTGATTCCTCTACAACTGAGAATTCATAACCTAATTGATTAGCCATTTTTTCTAAATTTTGTGTAGCAATAAAGTTATCAACTATTGTTTCTACAACATCATTATCTACTAATAATTTTTTTGTTTGAATAACTGGTAATGGACAAGCTAAACCTTGTGCGTCCAATATTTCTTTTTTCATACTTAAATCTCTCCTTTGATTTATACCTTATTTACTATATTTTATTTTACTATAACTGCTTTTTCTTGTTTAGGAATTACTTTTCCTACAATAGCACTTTTTATTTCAAATGTATTTAATCTTTCTAATAATTCTTGCGCCTCTTCTTCAGGTACACTAATTAGTAATCCTCCAGAAGTTTGTGGATCATACATTATTTCTTCAAGTGCAAAATCTTTTATCTGATATTCAACATTAGGTTCAACATGTGTTCTGTTTAATTGACCACCTGCAGTTATTATAAATTCATTAGCACATTTGTAAGCTTCTTCTATATATGGGATATCTTTAGCCCATACTTCAGCAGAACTTTTTCCATCAAGCATTTCTACTAAATGCCCTAGGAAGCCAAAACCTGTAATATCAGTGCAGCTGTTTACATTAAAATCTTTCATCACTTCTGCAGAATATTTATTTAATGTTGTCATTTGTTTAACACTTTGAGCAAATGCTTCTTCTGAGCATTCTTTTACCATGTGTGCAGTATTTATAATACTTACTCCAAGTGGTTTTGTAACTATTAATAAATCCCCTTCTTTACAATTGTTATTTTGTAAAATTTTATCAGGATGAACTATTCCTGTTACTGATAAACCATATTTAGGTGTAGCGTCATGTATAGAGTGCCCTCCAGCAAGAACTCCTCCAGCTTCGTGCACTTTTTCTGCCCCACCTTTAAGTATTTGATGTAAAATTTCTAAATCCATATTTTCTGGAAAAGCTACAATATTTAAAGCAGAAATAACTTCTCCACCCATTGCATAAACATCGCTTAAAGCATTTGTTGCAGCTATTTGTCCGTAAAGATATGGATCATTTATCATTGTTGTAAAAAAGTCTAATGTTTGTATAATCGCTTTATCATCAGTAATTTTATAAACTGCTGCATCATCAGACGATTCGTAGCCTACTATTAAATTTTTATCTTCTTTTTTTGGAAGATCTTTCAAAATATCAGATAAGGCCCCCGGACCAATTTTAGAGTTTCATCCTCCACATACTATCATGTTCATTTTCTTTTCTGACATACTTACCTCCTAAACTAATATATAATATAATTATACTATCTTATAGCCAATTTTAAAAGTATTATTTAGTTATTTAATATAAATAAAAAAGACTAACATATTATTTATATGCTAGTCTTTTCAATTATCTATATTAATTTTTTATTAATATCTTTTTCCATCAATATAAACTGAAGGAATTGGTGTTACTCCTTGGAATGAACCACTGTGATTTTGGTGTTGAACAACAGATACTACTCCATTTGAAATAGTTACACCTACACCAACTTCTGATGCTGATTTAGATAATAATGTATTTCTGTGACCATATGGGTATGCTTTTACTACGTTATTGATTTCTTTATATAAGATATCTAATAATCTTTGAGCTACTTGGTCTGGAGTTCCATTATTATTACTTACTGCAACATTGTATAAGATCTTGTTAGGAGTTGAATATCCTGCTCTTGCTGCTGCACTTCTTTCACGAGAACCTTTAGCTCCGTGGATGTTTCCATCGATTGGTAATCTTAGTACTTCTGCACTACGATATTTTGTTGAAGCATTTAATGCTGAATTTTGGCTTAAAGGCGCTAAATTATTCATTGCACGTAATTTATTTACTTTAGCTAAATAAGCTAATCTAATTTGTTCTTCACGTGATCCAGATGTTGGAGTTGCTACTGTTGTAGTTTGTTTTTTAGCAGTTGTTGCTGCTTGTTTTTGAACTGAAGTTGCTTTTGCTACTGAAGCTTGTTTTTCCGCAACTTTAGCTGCTGATTTAGTTGCTGTTGTAGCTGCTGGTGTTGCAGCTGCCGCTTGTTTTTTAGCTACTGCTGTTGCTACTGCTTTTGTTGTAGCTTGGTTTTTAGTTGCAGCTGTTTGTGTTGAAGCCGCCGCTTGTTTTTTAGCTACTGCTGTTGCCACTGCTTTTGTTGTTGCTTGATTACTTGTTGTTGCTGCTTTAGCTACATTTGTTTTTTGTGTTGCTGTTCCCGCACTTCTAAATCCAGTTGTTCCTGTAGTTTGTTTTGAAGTAGCTGTATTTGCTTTAGCTACTGATTTTTGTGCTGCTACTGCCGTGTTAGTTACATTTGTTTTTTGTGCAGTTGCAGCTGTGTTTACCACATTTGTTTTTTGAGTTGTTGTTGCTGCTTTAGCTACATTTGTTTTTTGAGCTGCTGTTCCTGCACTTCTAAACCCAGTTGTCCCTGTAGCTTTTTTAGAATTCGCTACTGCTGGAGCTGTTGTTGCTTGAGTATTAGCTGTTACTGCAGTTGTTGGAGCTGTTGTTGCTGCGGCATTTGCTGCCGGAGCTGGTACAACTTGTGTTGCTGGCGCTTCTACAACCGATCTTGTCGTTGTATTAGCTGCTGCATTCGCTGCGGCATTTGCTGCTGCAGCTGCGGCTGCCGCTGCTGCCTCTTCTTCTGCTCTTTTAGCTTCTTCTGCTTTTTTAGCCTCTTCTGCTTTTTTAGCTTCTTCTGCCTTTTTAGCTTCCTCAGCTTTTTTAGCTTCTTCTGCTTTTCTAGCTTCTTCTTTCTTAGCTTCAGTTTCTTTTGCAGCGTCTTCTAATTTATCTTTAATTTCTTTATTATCTTCTTGACGTGCTGTTACTTCTTCTGTATCCACATCATATTTAACTGTGATTTCAAACTTATGTCCATTAACTGTTGTTGTTGTTTTAATAGATTGTTTTTTTACAGTTGTGTTTGGTAATTTTTTTACAGTTTCATTTGGTCTATTAATATCTAATTCTAATTCAACCACTTCTCCTGCTTTTATTAAATCTCTTTTTACAGTAAATTCTGATTTCCCATCTACTACTATTCTTGCTACTACATTTGATACTTCCTTATCTGAAACTAATTTTGCGTAGTAATGACCGTCTTTTTCATAAACACTAACTTTAACTTCTTTTGCATTTACATCTACTGCAGCATTTTTCACTTCTACTGCGTTTGCTGGTACAGATGTAACGCCTGTTAAAAGAACTAAACCAGTTAATACTTTACTAGTAACTTTTAATGCATCTTTATTCATCTTACTATTTTCTCCTACTCTTTCTATATTTTTCTTGAACTTCCTCTTTATTATAAGGTGTATTTTTCCTCAATTCAATAGAATCCCCTACTTTGTAATACAAATTAAACTTTGTAATATATTTGAAATATACGGCTTAATTTTGAAATATATATGTCAAATTTCTACTTTTAACTATTTAGTTTAAGTCGATAAATGTTAATAAATTACCTTTTCCCTAAATTTATTATTATTTATTGGATATTATTTTTCTCTTAAATATTTATTAACTATTATAAAAAAAATAAATTTAAATTTATATTTAAAGTAAATTTAAGTTTCACTAAATATAATGTAAGCATAACTAGTAAATAGTTATAAACTTCATAAACTTTCCTTTTCTATAAAAGGCCGAGACGAATGTTCTCGGTTCTTTTTTTTGTCTAAACAATAAAACCCTCATACAATCAACTTTCTTTTTAGTTTTTTTACGAACATTTCGTGGTAAATACTTTTTTTGATAGTAGATACTTTTATTAATTTTTTTATTATGTAGTGTGTATATAAAAATTTTTTTGTGAAAAAAAATACTTTTTTTTTACATTTTTTTATTAAAAATACTATTAAAAATAAAAAATCAATCTATAATTTTCAATTATAAATTGATTTATTCTATAAATATTATTCCATTATTTTTTTAATACTATGTGGAATCATAATTACCTCTGGTAATAAGTCTTCCGGCTGATAACTAGGATCAATACATTTTTTCCAATATTCAATATGTTTCTTATCAATGTCATGTTCTGATGTCTCCACACTCTCGGCACCTTCCCCTTGTATTGAATACCAATACAGATACTCATCTTCACCCTGCTTCTCTCTAAAAATTGTTTCGACATACATCTTTTCTCGTTCTAAAGTAAGTAAAACACCTTCCATATTATCATTCAAAAACTTTAACCACTCATCAACAACTGAGCTCATCCCTGGTTTCACTTTAAATCTCGTTAACTCAACTTGCATATTTTATATCCTCTATTTATTCTCATAAATATCTTCTTCTAGAATTTTACTTTGTTTAATATTAATTTCCCCTTCATCATTTATAACAACAATATTTAATTTCCCTCCATAGACGCAACCTCCATCAATATTTATTCTATTATCTCTAATATCATAATAAGGTTCTTTTAAAACTGGAGTATGCCCATGAAAAATTTTCTTATTATATTTTTCTGTACTACTTAAATATGGTTCTCTCATCCATACTAAATCACGATGTATTTGATTCCAAAATCCCTTAGAAAAATCTACGCCTGCATGAACAAAATAATAATCCTTACCTTCATATCTTGTTGGTAAATTTTTTAACCAAGTTCTTAATGCTTTGAAATCTTGGGCAAATAGTTTAAAATACTTTCTTCTACTTTCTTTAGTAGCCTCTGGATAAAATGATTGTAATGTTGTTAAACCACTATTTCTAAAATAGTGATCTTGTCTAACCACCTCTTGTTCTGTGTACCTCGCCTCTTTTATAGCTAGATTAAACATATCTTCATGGTTACCTAGTAAAACAATATGATGTGAATAATTTTTTTGTAGATTGTAAAAATACTCCCAAACTAATTTTGTATTTTTTCCTCTATCACACATATCACCAAGACATATAAGTTTATCAAGTTCAGGATTAAAATTAACTTCGTCTAATAATTTTTTCATAGTATAGAAACTACCATGTATGTCAGAAATAATAATATTTCTCATAAAAACACCTTCTTAACTGGAATCATTATTTGTATTTATTTTATTTAAAGAGCACTTTTTTAGTTATGACTTACCTTTGTCCCCAATATCTTTTTGATACCAGACTACATCCCACCAGCGGTCAAATTTATAACCAACTTTTTCAAAATGTGCTACTTTTCTAAATCCTCTTTTTTCATGAAAAGAGATACTACCTTCATCAGGGTAAGCTATACAAGAAGTTAAATGATAAATTTCTCTATCTAATAGTTCTCTTTCTAAATTAGAATATAGGGTTTCTCCTACCCCTTTACCTCTAGCTTCTTTAGCTAAATAAATAGTTATCTCTGCAGTCCACTTATACGCATCTTTAGGATAAAATTCACCTGCATAAGCATAACCTAAAATTTTGCTATTTTCCTCAGCTACTAAAAATGGATAATTTTGGATTATTTTAGCTATTTTTTCTTCAAATTCATATATACTTGGTACACTATAATCAAAAGTTATAGCCGTTTCTTCGACATATGGCTTATAAATTTCGACTAAATATTTTGCATCTTCTAATGCTACACTCCTTACCTTTATCATTTTTATCACCTACTACTTTACAATATTTTATAAGTGTTCTTTTTTTATTTTTTCTAATAAGGCTTCGCAACCTTTTACCACATCTTTATATGTTTTCTCAAAGTCTCCTGTATACCATGGATCATCTATTATTCTATCTTCATTCGCATATTCTAATAGTTTTTTTATCTCTCCTGTTGGTCTTCCATCTACAAATCTAATTATATTCTCTATATTACTATTATCCATACCAACAATATAATCAGCTTCCAAATCACTATCTTTTAGAATTCTTGAATACATCCCTTCCACACTAATACCTACTTCTAATAGTTTATCTCTAGTTCCATAGTGTACAGGATTCCCATGTTCCCAACTGCTTGTTGCAGCTGAGTCAATTTCTATTTTATCTGTAAGACCTTCTTTTTCTACCATATCACGAAAAACTGCTTCTGCCATAGGAGAACGACAAATATTACCTAAACAAACAAATAACACCCTAACCATACTCAACCTCTTTTCTAAAAAATATACAAAATAATTATATCACAGCTGAGCATAAGTTGAAAATATTAAAATAAATATATACTGTTATATTATTATAAAAAAAGATTATAATATATTTTATAAAATCTTATTCTATTTATTCAGTTCACATGATATAATATAGGAAAAGTTTGTGTTAAGGAGATATTTATGGAAAATAATTTGCTTTGTTTTAAAAATACACCTAAAATTACAGCGTTATCCATTCCAAGAGAGTATCGCGATGGTTATACTAATAAAGAAGATGTATGGATAAAACTTATCACTTTATCAGGAGAATTAAAACTAATATTTCTTAATAAACATTTAGAAGTTGAACAAGAAATTAAGTGTAATTCTACAAATAATACATACTTAGTTAATCCTAGTTCTACATTTAGAATAACTCCAAAATCTAATGATTTAGAATTTATTTTGGAATATTATTGTGAAGCGCAGGATTATTTTTCAAATAAATACAATCTTTCTCCTGCACATGAAGAAGTAGTTTCAGCAGTGAAACATATATCCCCGTGCAAGGCATTAGATTTAGGGGCTGGGCAAGGTAGAAATACGTTATATCTATCTTCTATAGGATTTGATGTAAGTGCTGTTGATAACAATGCTCTTTTTCTTCAAGAGTTATCCAATATATCTTTAGAAGAAAATCTTAATTTGAACGTCTATAAACATGATATTAATCAAGCTAATATAAAGAGTGACTTTGATTTTATTTTTGCTACTGATGTATTTATGTATCTGAACCCTACTAGAATTTCTAGTATTATACGAAATATGCAAAATCATACTACTATTGGAGGGTATAATCTAATTGTGAGCTCTCTTTTAGTTCCTGGCAAAACATCAGCCGCACCATTTCCTTTTTCTTTTATACAAAATGAACTTAGGGAATATTATGAGGACTGGAAGATAATTCAGTATTCTGAGTACACAAAACCAACAAAATATTTTTCATACCCACATGTAGTTCTTTTAGCAAAAAAAATGTCAGATTAGAAATAAAAAACATATAAATAAAACTTCAAAGATTTGATTATCTTTGAAGTTTTTATTATACACATGTTATAATTATAGAAAAACTTTATACTTAAGGAGAATCACATGCAAAATAACCTTGTCTGTTATAAACGTATGCCTAATTGGACTGCTAGTACATTACCTAAAGGCTTTAGAAATAAGCATAATACACGTGCTGGAGTATGGGCTAAACTTACTATTTTAAGAGGAGAATTGTTATTCACTTCTCTAACTGAAGATAATCAAATTATTGAAGAATTTACTTTTACGCCGGAGAGTAATATTCCTTTTGTTGAACCAAGAGCATGGCATCGTGTTACTCCATTGACTGATGATCTAGAATGCTATCTTGAATTTTATTGTGAACCAAAGAATTATTTTTCAAATAAGTATGAATTAAATCCTGCACACTCAGAAGTTGTTGAAGCTGTAAAAACTATAAAACCATGTAAAGCTCTCGATTTAGGTTGTGGTCAAGGTAGAAATGCACTCTTCTTAGCTTCATTAGGCTTTGATGTTACTGCAGTAGATCAAAATATACCTGGCCTTCAATACTTAAAAAATGTTTCAGAGGTTGAAAATCTGGATATAAAGGTTGCTCACTATGATATTAATACCGCTGCAATACGTAATACATATGATTTCATTTCTTCAACAGTCGTTCTAATGTTTTTAAATCCAGAATGCATTGATAAAATAATAACAAATATGCAAGAACAAACTAACATTGGCGGTTATAACCTTATTGTTTCAGCAATGTCAACTGAAGATGCACCTTGTCCATTACCATTTCCATTTACACTAAAAGAAAATGAATTGAAAGAATATTATAAAGACTGGAAATTGGTAAAATATAACGAAGATTTTGGACACCTACACAAAACTGATACCAATGGAAATAGAATCAAACTCAGATTTGCTACAATGTTAGCTAGAAAAGTACAATAATACTTTTAAAAAGATAAAACAAAAAATAGAAGTAGTTAAATTCAAAACTACTTCTGTTTTACCTATACTCAAAAACTATATTTAACTTATTGTTGCTCAAAAAATTGGCGGGAATGTGTGGGAATCGAACCCACCCAAGAGGCTCTTAACCCCTCATACTAGTTTTGAAGACTAGAGAGCACACCAGAACTCATCCACTCCCGTGAACAAGATTTATTATACAATAAATAACAAAAAAATGCAATAGTAATCAAATTTTTCATATAGACCTACAAGTTTCCCTATTATACATTAAAAGTTTTACCACTTACTTATTTTCAACTACCACTTACTTAAAAACTATTAATTTTTATAACTAAATAGCGTATAATATAATTATAAATTAAAGAAAGGAGACAATATGAAAATTAATATCGAATTAGATTCTACACTTAATAAAATAGAGCTCGTTATAAAAACACCTGACTTAAATAACGATGTTACCCTCATTAAGGATTTGCTAGAAAAAGCGTTAACAAAAAATCAAAAAATTGTATTTTATAAAGAAGATACCGAGTATTTTATTCCATTAAATAATATATTATTTTTTGAAACTGACGACAGTAAAGTTTATGCACATACAAAAGATAATTTCTTTGAAGTCAAGTTCAAACTCTATGAACTCGAAGATATTATTCCACACCATTATTGTCGAATTTCTAAAAGTGCAATAATTAATATTCGCGCTATTTATGCATTAGAAAAATCTTTTTCCGGTTCGGGTACTGCTTCTTTTTTAAATAGTAAAAAAGAAGTTCATATATCACGACTTTATTATAAAATTTTAAAAGAAAAACTTAGAGAGATGAGGTAACATTTATGAAAAGAACATTTATAGGATTATTTTTTATCCTACTAGCTTGTATGACAATCATAGGAGAATCTAATATTTTCCCACATGGTTCAGTATTTTTAGTAGTATGTACTCTATTTTTTGGGTATCTTGCTATAAAAGGTTTAAAAGATTTTGATAGTTTCGGAACTATTTTTCCTTTAGCAATTTTATTCTACTTCTATAATAGACACTACCACTTTACAAATATTTCTAGTTGGAAAATTTTTGTCGTAGCAGCATTATTAAGTATTGGTATTTCAATGCTAATACCAAGAAAAATTAAATACAAAGAATTAAAAAATCCAAGCAAATGGTCTAAATATAAAAAGACTACTAATGGAGTTGATTATGCTAATGTAGTTTTCGGGGAAAATGTTCAATATATTGATATTAGTAAAATAGATGCATTTTCTTCAAACACAACATTTAGTACAACAACTATTTATTTCGACAGATTGGATACTTATCCAATAAAAGACTTTGTTCTTGATGCATCTATTATATTCGGTGAGTTAAGATTATATATCCCTAAAGAATGGGCTGTTGAAAATGACGTTCAAACGATCTTAGGTAAAGTCTCTGCTCCAATGAAATTACAAAGAAATAATGATACGAGAATAATTATTACAGGGACAGCCATATTTGGTGAAGTAGAGATTATTAGTATATAATTTATAAAAAAATCTGAAAACTAATTGTTTTCAGATTTTTTTTTCTGTTCTCTTTTTTCTACTAGTTTAGAAAGATAAATTGATCCTACAGTTAGCAGAATTACCAATACTGAGGCAATTAAAAACTCTTTACTGTATATGTTCGTAGCTGTTGCTCCAAAGTTTAAGAATACGATTGTTCCTGGAACAATACCTAATACACTGGCAATCATGTACTTAGTTAGGCTAATATTTGTTAAACCATAACCATAATTAATCATATTATAAGGAACTAATGGAATTAGTCTTAATATTACTAAACTTATCATTAATTTTTCATCACTGACCCCAAAAATACGTTCATGTTGTTTCGGATTCATTTTTCTTTCTAAATAATTCCTTACCCAGTCACGTCCAAAGCGCCTTGATATAACAAACATTATATAGCAATTTATAGACGCCCCCAAAAATGTTAGTAGGCTACCCTCAACAAATCCAAACGCAACCCCTCCTGCTACCGCTAAAATAGGTACCGGAAAGAAAAACACCGGCAATAAGGCAAACATCAGTAAATATATAATTGGTGCAAGAACACCAAAACTTTGAATAAACTCTGTCATAATATTCTCCTTAATATACTACTCAAAATATTTTGATATATTTTCTAAAAACTCATAACTAACATATGATGAAATTTTATTAAATGTAAATTCATCCATTAATAACTTAGTGCTTTCGCTATATTCACGATAAGCCATTGAGCACCATGTTACCCCTCTTAAACAATTGAAAATTAGATATCTTTCAAAACGCTCTTTATCATAATCTCTGTACTGGCTGTATTTTTTCAAAAAATCTTCTATTTCTTCTTTTGTTAAAATAATATCTGTCTTCCAAAATGTCGTTGTTGGAGCTAAGAAGTGTGCTAAGTCTTGCTCACACTCCCCAATCAAAGCTTTTTCCCAATCAATAACAAAACTATCTTCCTTACTTTTTCCTATTAAGAAATTTCCTGAGTTAAGCTCTGTATTTATTATACATGGACTAGCTATTTCATATTCATTTGGTATTAACTCTTTACATTTTGAAAGGAACTTACGAATATATTCACTTACCTTCTTATCTGCTTTATCCCAAGATAGGTATTTATCCGACATATTCTCGCACTCTTCGTACATAAGAGCAAATGGATTAGATGCACGAATTAAATTATTCTTTCCAAATTTAGTATTATGAACTTTACTTAGTAAATAAGCAGCAATGTCCATATCAGTACGATAGTCTAACGCTCTACCGTTTAAAAACTCCATAGTCAAATATCTGTATGGAAGTAGTGTAGTATTTGTAACTAAATCATATGGTTTAGGTGTTACATCACTATTTTTTAATAGTTGTAAAGTTTCATACTCATACTCTATTTGATTTTCTAAGCCCATTTGGCTTTTAACATTAATTCTTAAAACTTTTTTTATGCTTTCATCATCAGAAAAAGTAAAATTAATATTATATTCTCCTGCTCCAAGAAGTTCAATATTACGAAAACCTGTTTCAGCTTGTAATAAATCTTCTCTAGTATCAATATCTAATCCTTTTTCACCTATATAGTAACTTAATCCCTTATTTTTTATTACTATTATTAAATTTTCTAAAACTGTATTATCTCCGTAGCTAGGTAATTCAAATACTTCTTTAATAGGTTTTTTCATCCCTATTAAGAAATAGCCCCCATCTTCACTGGGGTTAATTACTATATCTGAAGTTTCTAATTTTTCAAAAGCCTTATCGATTATTTTTTTTGATAAATTTGCTATGTCAGAACCCAGAAGTATAACTTTGTCACCATCTTCTATTACATCTTTAATAGCATTATACATTTTATACCCTAGATTTTCCCCACGTTGATAAAAAAATTTATCTGCTGAAATTATACTTCTCATATAATCATCATCTTCTCTATCCCCATCGTGAAAAACTAATAATTTTTTATTTAAACTAGCTAATAAATCATAGTTTTTCTTTAATAATTTTGTTTGTATTTCCACAGCTTGTTTAGGTTGAACAAAATTATATAATCTAGTTTTTGTAGTTCCTTCTTTTGGAACTCTTGTAAATAATATTATTTTTTCTTCCATGTTTATATAAAAAGGGGAGTATTCCTCCCCTTCCTTTCATCATATTGATTAATGATTGTGCCCTGAATGGTCATCTTTCTTTTCAGTGCTGTTTGAAGCCGATCCGTGATTATGACTTGAGTGGTCATGATTTGAATTTGATCCATGATTATGACTTGAGTGGTCATGGCTCGCACCTGATTCTGTACCAGGTTCTGTACAGCAATCTGCAATCTCAAATTTATAATTGCACTCTTTTGTTCCATCTAATGCGTTATAAACATTCTTATACCCTAAATCTATTAATTTTTGAGATACAACTGAAGAGCGATTCCCATTATAACAATATACGTAGATAGGAGTTTCTTTATCTTCAGGTAAAATTGATTGTAAATTATCTAGATTTTTTGAATCTACATTTTTAGCTCCTGCGGCGTGTTTCTCATCATAATCTTTTTTATCTCTAGCATCTAAAAATACTTTATTAGAATTTGTATCTAGTAATGCATCTTGGAATTTAGAACTATTTAAAGTTGTATTTTTTACAAATTCATAGCTATATTCTTTAGTACTTTGAGCTGATATTACATCTTTAAATCCTTGTTTTGTTAGTTTTTCAACAGCCTCTTTTGTTTTATTAGCATCATCACTGTACACAACAACCTTTTTATCACGCCATGTTCTTATTTGCTCTATACTTTTGTCTATTTCTGATGTAGGTATGTTAATAGCATGTTTTAAATGACCTTCTTTATATGCTGCTTCATCACGAACATCAATAACA
>ERZ773180.157-NODE-157-length-48263-cov-4.802087_pt1 | contig 48263 bp, 42 predicted proteins | sample MGYA00511080_ERZ773180 | MGnify/ENA primary metagenome ERZ773180 (study PRJEB29015, sample SAMEA2738175) | human oral metagenome | biome: human oral; feature: human-associated habitat; material: saliva | place: China | collected 2178 ... | reverse complement strand
GCCTCAGACAGCTGAAGGCGCGCCCGATGAAGCCGTTTGCTGTGATGATGCGGGACATTGAAGTGGTCGGGCGCGAGTGCAGACTGGAGCCAGAGATGGAGCCGCTGCTTACCGGCCCGCAAAAGCCGATAATACTGATTCCTAGACATACTGGCTCAGCAGCTTCAAAAAGCGCTGATTCCAGAATCGCAGCATCTGTAGCACCTGATAATCCTAATTTAGGGGTGATGCTGCCATATACACCAGTTCATATGCTTCTCTTCAATTATCCAGACGATGAGCCAATATCTGATGTGCTGGTGATGACTAGCGGAAATCCATCTGGAGCTCCGATATGCATGAACGATGAGGAAGCGCTTAAGTATCTATCACCGATGTGCGATATCATACTTTCTAACTCTAGGGACATACGGATAAGAGCGGATGATACGGTTATGGCATTTTACAGAAGCAAGCCTTATATGATCAGAAGGTCGAGAGGCTATTCTCCGCTTCCAATAGTAGCGAAGAGTGAAAGCTCATACGCGGTGCTCGGAATAGGTGGAGAGTTAAAGAATGCATTTTGCCTAGGCGATAAGGGGCTTTTTCATCCATCACCATACATAGGCGATATGGCGGATATGAGAAGTGTGAGAGCACTTGAAGCAGCGACAACTCGTATGGAAAGGCTACTAGAGATTCATCCAGATATAATAGTGGGAGATATGCACCCAGGCTATAACACGAGTGAGATGGCTAGGGTGATTGCAGAGAGAGAAGGTGTTCCAGTTATGGAAGTGCAGCATCATCATGCACACATGGTATCGTGCATGGCAGAGAATGAATACGAGGGAATAGCTCTGGGAGTGACTTTTGACGGAACTGGATATGGAACTGATGGAACTATCTGGGGCGGTGAATTTCTGCTTGGAGAGGAGAGCGGATACGAGCGTGTTGGCAGTATTGCACCGTTTATACATGCTGGCGGAGATATTGCCTCTAAGGAGGGCTGGCGAATTGCCTACTCCATGATTAGTACAGCGCTCGGAAGTGAGTCGGCGAACCGCATAGCTGAGACGCTTGGCCTCGGAGATGAGCAGAGTAGACAGGCTATCGATTTCATGCTTGGCAACAATGTCAATACCGTGAAATCGACAAGCGCAGGACGACTCTTTGACGCAGCTAGCGCAGTGCTAGGCATAAAGTCAGCCAGCACCTTCGAAGGCGAGGCCTCGATGGCGCTCCAGTTTGCAGCTGAACGCGCCGAAGCACAAGGAATAAGCCTAGCGCCTTACGAGGGCAGGCTGATGAATATCGATGAAGAGCAGTTCGAACTGTACACAGACACCTTGCTCATGGAACTAGCTGCAAGGAGTCTGGCAGATCAAGATACTGACCAGCTGGCATACTTTTTTCATAAAGCGCTGGCAGACATGATCGTAATCGCTTGCTGCTACCAGCGTACGAGGTGCGAAGTGAACGTTGTTGCCCTATCGGGAGGAGTGTTTCAAAACCTACTACTTCTAAGGCTAGTGGATGACGGACTTGAACGAGAAGGCTTTAAGGTGCTGAAGCACGGAGTTGTACCGACAAATGACGGTGGCATAGCGCTCGGCCAGGCAGCTGCAGGAATAGCGGCGCTTCGGAATGAAGAACAAAATGAAGAACAATAAATAGTACAGCCACAAGGCTGCACATGGGTATAAAATATATAGAGATTAGAAAATGACGGAGGTGCACAAATGTGCGTGGGATTGAGAGCAAAAGTTGCTAATATTGAGAATAACATGGCTGTCATCGATGCTGGCGGCGTAAAGAGAAAGGTGTCTGCGGAGCTGATTTCAGACCTCGCTCCTGGAGATTACGTTATGGTACACGCAGGTCTTGCGATTGCTAGAGTTGCGGCAGATGAAGCAGTAGAGGCAGATAAGGTCATGGAGGAGCTAAATGACAATTAACGAGAGTACAAAAAAAGCTCGCGACATTGTCACCTCCTACAACGGCCCGAAGCTACGCATCATGGAAGTCTGTGGAACTCATACTCATGAGATTTTTAGGCTTGGAATCAGAAGGCTTTTACCTGATAACATCGAGCTTATCTCAGGACCAGGATGTCCTGTCTGCGTTACGCCAGTTTCGTATATCGATGAAGCTGTTATGCTCGCACTTGATAAGAAGGTCACTATCACAACTTTTGGTGACTTAATCAGAGTCCCAGGAACGAAGATGAGTCTAGCAGGTGCTCGCAGCCAAGGTGCAAAGGTAAATGTAGTATATTCACCGCTCGACTCGCTCGAGTATGCGAAGGAGCATCCAGAGGAGCAAGTCGTGTTTCTTGCGGTTGGATTCGAGACGACAACACCTGGGAGCGTTATGGCGGTTCGTGAAGCGAAGGCACAGGGCATCGAAAATTTCTCGATACTGACAGCCAACAAGACGATGTATAACGCATATCTAGCGCTCAAGGGCAGTGCGGATGCATTTCTATATCCAGGTCATGTGAGCACGATGACTGGTATGGAGGAATACTATAAACTCCGTGATGAGCACGGAATATCTGGAGTGGTCGCTGGTTTCTCGGGATCCGAGGTGCTGACGGCACTTGCGGTGATCATCAAGAAAATAGAAGAGAACAAACCTTTCGCAGTAAACTGCTATCCAGCAGTGGTAACTGAAGAGGGAAGTCCTGCGGCTAGAAAACTCGTCGAGACAGTCATGGAGCCTTGCGATTCAGAATGGAGAGGACTCGGCGTTATAGAGAAATCAGGTGTTGAGCTTAGGCCAGAGTATCGCGATTACGATGCTAGGTACAAATTCAATCTTCCAGAGATAGAAGGTAAGCCAAATCCAGCATGTAGATGCGGAGAGGTGTTACTCGGCAAATGCAAGCCTTACGACTGCAAGGTATTCGGTAAGGGCTGTACGCCAGAGCATCCGATAGGAGCGTGTATGGTTTCTAGCGAAGGCGCATGTTCGGCGTTTTATAAATACGGAGGCGACATATGGAACAAACAATAACCCTAGCGCACGGTGCAGGTGGAAAGCAGACGAATGACCTGATCGGTGGGATTTTCAAGAAATATTTCGACAACAAATACCTGACAGCGGACGATGCGGCAGTGCTGCCACCTCCAACTGGAAGGATGGCGATGTCCACGGACGGATTTATCGTATCTCCTACAGAATTCCCTGGCGGCAACATCGGAAAGCTCTCGATATGCGGTACGGTAAATGACCTCGCGTGTATGGGCGCAAAGCCACTCTACATATCTTGTGCATTTGTAATAGAGGAAGGCTTCCCCGTTGAGAAACTGGACCGCATCGCTAAGGCTATGGCTGAGACAGCTCATGAGGTAGGTGTTTCAATCGTATCTGGCGATACCAAGGTTGCTGGCAAAGGGCAGGTAGATGGCGTATTTATTACGACTACTGGCGTAGGCGAGATACTGGAAGGTGTTAATCCAGCTGGTGCAAACGCTGAACCTGGCGACAAGATCATTGTGACTGGAGACGTTGGCCGTCACGGATGCACGATTCTACTCGAAAGGGATAGATTCGGTATGGAGGCTAGTGTGACTAGCGACTGCGCACCACTCTGGAACGCTGTAAATGCTGCACTTGAAGCCGCACCAGGCATCCACGTTATAAGGGATGCGACGCGCGGCGGAGTTGGGACTGTGCTCTATGAGATTGCTGACCAGAGCGATGTCGGAATCAAGCTCGATACTGAGTCCATTCCTGTAAACCCTGAAGTTGCTGGTGTGACAGGCATGCTCGGTCTAGAGCCACTTTATCTTGCTTGCGAGGGTAGACTGGTTATGTTCGTCCCTGCAAAATCCGCTGACGCTGTACTCGCGGCACTGCACAGCTCCGAGCATACAGAGGATGCGGTGGTAATAGGTGAGGTGACTAGAGAAATGCCTGGACACGTTGTGATGACCACGGAAATAGGCACTGAAACGCTACTGCCACCACCAAGCGGAGAACTGCTGCCAAGGATTTGTTAGTGAAGTCTGGAAAATAGTGAAACTAAAAAATCCTAGTTAAACGAAAAAAGTACTAGACAAGTTCTGATATATTATGTATACTAATTCGTGTCGCACTCGTGACACGAATATATGCCGCATTGGTCAAGAGGTTAAGACGCAGCCCTCTCACGGCTGAATCTCGGGTTCGATTCCCGGATGCGGTACCAAGAAAAATAGAGAAAAGCTAAAAACCTTGTAACCACAGCAGTTGCAAGGCTCTTTTCTTTTTTGTATATATTACAGGTGTTCTAAATTGACCTGTTTTGTCGTGCCATGTGTGACATGTGTCACATTAAAGGAGTGTAAATTTATGCATAATCGGTGTATATTACCGTTTTTTCGTTATGTCCGTAAATAAATGCATTATCGTTCCAATACTTCTCCAACATAGGGAGTACCTTTACAGCCACCTCGTATCGGCTGTGCGTGTATCGGTCTGTCATTCCCTCAAGAGAGTGTCCCGCTATCCGCTTAATATTTGCGATTGTCATGCCTGGGATATGCGCAAGGTCAGTTAAATAGCTGTGTCTAAAGCAATATGGCTCTAAGTCGGATTTTGGAAGTTTAAGGGTATCCTGCAACTTTCCGATATCGTGAGTAAGTGGCGTGCGGCTAACCCTAACATAGTGCAGCTGTGGGATAGGATGAACAAGCTCGCTATACACACTATAGACACAGGCGATACTACATACCTTAACGGTCTCACGCTAAGGTCTGAACTAGATATCATTAACGGTCTTAAGTACTTCACTATTGAGCTACCATCTGGGCGTAAGCTCTTCTACTGCTCTCCTAGTCTCGGTACGAACAGATTGGGTCACCCGTCGACCGCTAGACGGTAAGATATTCAAGGTTTCAGAAATGCTAATAAGCGAAAATTCACCGCCAATGCATCCTAACTGCAGGTGTAGCACATCTGCTAGTATGGGACCAGAGGGCGATGTGAATTATGCGAAAAGCTTTGATGATTCCATAAAGCAAGATATACACGAATCAATGTGGATTTATTCTTTAGAAGATGCAAGAAAAGAATTGTTGAAAAGTCCTGTGGGAATTGATACAATCAATGCAATTAAAAACAGCGATGTTATTATCAATGTTATTAATATGCGTATGCATCCAACAGGGGCTCGTGGAGAACAATTTGGCGACAGAATAGATATCTACGCTAGGCAGTGTCAGAACGACTCGTTTTTTCGCAAACAATTGTGCATGAAATGGCACATTACCGATTCGGCATAGGAGAATGTCAACATGCGGAAGCGATATGTTTCGCGATGGAAAAAATGCACAAGGAACGCAGAGATTACTTGAAACCGAATGAGTGGGAGTATGTTAAGAAACTCGCGCAGGACGTTTATCCAGATTTAAAATGGGAGGAAGGAGGATATGGAAACTATGAACAATTTGATTTTGTTAGAGACAACAAAAGCCTCTGATCGGGTACCGTGTTCGCATTGTCACAAGGGATATTGGGTGCCAAGTAACCCCGCAGTAAAATACAATTCGTGGTTTACTTGTAGCCATTGTGGCGCTAGGCGACACATAGAGCGTAATGTGGTTGTAGAATAATAGAAACAGAATAATGGAACGTACTCTGGTGACCTTCGGGCCCCGGGTCTTTTATTAAACCTAAATAAGTTAATGGATAAGGAGGTCTAAGAAATTATGAGTTACGATTTAATGGTTTTCGAAAAAGCACAGGCTCCAAATAATAAGACAGAATTTATAAAATGGTACGAAAATCAAGTGGAGTGGAAGGAAGATCATAATTATGATTCGATAGAAGTAAGCTCAGCTAATCTAAAGAACTGGTTTATGGATATGATACAAGTATTTCCACCGATGGAAGGAGAATTTGCTCTTAGTGATGATGAAATAGAAAATGATGAAGATCTTGCAAATCGCATTACAGACTATTGTATTGGTAAAGATGTGATATATGCATGTTTTGCATGGTCACTAGCAGAGGACGCATATAATACGATGCTTAAAATTGCGTTAAAACACGGTGTCGGATTTTTTGATGTGAGTGGTAATGGAGAGGTTATATTATCTGAATGTGATGAACAAAATTAGGGTGTGCAATTTAGCTAAAAAGTATGCAAAGGGAGTTATATTAAATTAATTGAATTATATGACCATTTATCATACAATACAGCCAATAAGAAACGGTTTAGAGGTTGAAAAGTATCCCGCTCCAACGCGCCGTATTTATGACGGGCCGAGAAATGTGGGCGACTGCGGGTCCCACCTAAACCGTTTTTGTTTTACTTAAATTTAGGTTTATAGGACAAAAAGAGCTGCTAAAAACCGCTGTAGTCGCTGAAACTTCAACGACTGCAGCGGTTATTTCTTTTTTGAAAGAAGATATAGGGTGGACAAACGTACTTATAGGACAAAACGTGTTGGTAAAAACTATCTGAATACCTTGAAAATTCAGACCATATTATGGTTATATCTTCTTTAGAAATGGCTTCATATGAGGATTATAAAAGCATTATCTGCTCACTGGCGTTTATAGCGATATGAAAATTTTATATGAGCAGCATGATACTTACCTTTAGATTCGGCATTCAATAGATTATCAAATTCATATTGTGGAACATCAAAGTAATCGCAGACACTTTCTTTGAACATTACTCGCAGTATTTGAGTTTCAGAGTCATAGCCGATAGCCTCAAGATTGCTAGATACTACAGGAATCATTTGCATACATAACACACCCCCTCTATTAGTGTGAGTATATCATAAGAAATTACCTCTCAAGAGTATAAACTGTAACGAAATATAGGAAATATATTAAATTGTATTTGCCGCACAAATATTTCTGTAGCGCACATATTTACTGGTATTCTTTTTACACCCTTACACAGCCAATCCACATGTTGTATCATTAAGTTATTCTATAAGAGCTATATAAAAGAGGAGATAATGATAATGGAACTAAAGGAGATGCGTAAGCTCCTCGGCTTATCGCAAGCGGCATTTGGAGAGAAATATAACATCCCAGTAAGAACTATTGAGCAATGGGAGAGTGGGCGCAGGCAAGCTCCCGTATACGTTCTTGAACTACTAGAGCGAGCTGTGATTGAAGATTCCAAAGCTTAAGTGAATTAATAGATATCCACACTTCATAGGCAGTCTGGCCTAATGATTTCATGTGGGTTATTAATCCTTTAAACAATAACAACAGGAATAACTTATGGACAAAAAACGAAACAATCGCATAGCAACTATAATCTCTATTGGATTACTAGTCACAATATGGCTGATTTCAGGACTGACAAGATATTTTAGTTCAGGGGACGTCGACACAGGCGTTGGATATTCTACCCTTGAATACCGTGTTAGTGTAGATGTTAGGAAAGATTATTCATACGTAGTCGTAGAGAAGATTAAGGTGAATTTCACCGACCCAAAGCACGGTATAGTTAGAAACATTCCTTTCGGCAAGGGTTACAAGATCAAAGATGTATCCGTAGATGGGGATACATACAAGATTAAGAATCTGTACAAAGATAACCAAATGCAGATTAAAATCGGTGATAAACATAAGACCATAACCGGAGTCAAAGATTACACCATCATCTACACGCTTGCTAATTACGAGCGCAAGAACAATCCGAACGACATATATGTGGATGTGCTCCCGTCAGGCTGGGCAACAGAGATCAAGTCGGCAACAGTTTCTGTGTGCTTGCCGCAACATTTTCCGTACAGCGGCATGAAAGGGTATAGTGGCCCGAACAAGAGCACGTATAATATGTACGGTACATGGACATACGACAAGAAGCAAAATATAATCGAATATAGCGTTCAGAACTTGCCTGCAAATAATGGTGCGACATTGCTCGTAGATACTCCAAAAGGCTACTGGTACAAAGCTCCGAGCAAGTACTGGGTGAACTATGCGACCGTAATAGTAGCAATTCTCGGTGTCATTGTACTTATCGTGCTTAGGGTTTTGAATGAAAAAGAACACCCGATTGTTGCGCCCGTTACTTTTAAGCCACCCAAAGGTGTTCCACCTGGAGAAATCGGATATCTGATCGACGAAGAAGTAAATAAGAGGGATATCACATCGATGTTCTTTTATTTGGCATCTAAAGGGTATATATCGATTGAGGAATACAAGAAGGGAAAATATCAATTCGAGAGCATCAGGATTCCCGACGTATATGACGAGCCCCCAATTACCGTTACTTTTTACAAAACTATATTTGGAAGCACGAAGAATGGAACACTTGGTAAGGTTGTGAGCCTAGAGGAAGCGAGCAAACGCATAGGCAAAGAATGTGAACTTATTAGAAAGGTAATAGTTGAAGAGTACACAGACAACAAATCGATATTCTCTAAGAAATCGCAGAAAAATGAGAAGATTGCAACTATCATCAGCTGCATTATAGGAGGTATGCTAATCGCACTTTCTATGTATAGAGAGTTCTACCTACCTGGCTGGCGAATTTTGATATTCGTATATGGTGGCTCGGTGATCCTTGATGCATTTTGGAGATTGCCTGTTAAGAGGATGTGTAGAGAGTATCATTTTCATAGGACGAGAAGCGGTATAAGGAGCGTTACATCTTTTGCGTTCTGGGGAATTATCTACCTGGCGATATCGTCATTTATGTTATTGTTTTTGTACAAGATTGCAGGCGGTGAGATGACGATGTATGCTCTAGCTGCAATAGCTGTATATGCCTTGGCTGTACCATTGATTCTACTAGGATTACTCAAGAGAACTAAGGATAGCGCCAAGCTTTATGGTGAGATTATCGGCTTCAAAGAATTTATCGCTACAGCAGAGGTTGATAGGATAAATGCCCTTGCTGAGGAAGATCCAGCATACTTCTACGATGTGCTTCCGTATGCCTATGTATTTGGGCTTACCGATGCTTGGGCGAAGAAGTTTGAACCTAAGAATCTAGCTGGACATATTGGATACAGTGCGTTAGGCGGAGACATGTACGACCTTATAAATATGGATATTATGATTCGTCATATTCAATCTAGCGCGTTTTCTAGAGTATCATCGGCATTGTACGCAGATGTCAGCGGAGGTCTAAGCTCTGGCGGCGGCGGATCGGTCGGTGGTGGCTCTGGTGGTGGCGGAGGCGGTGGCTGGTAGACACTGCTTCCCAATATATACGCACTACACCTAAATCGATTATTCCTAAGTTCCTAAGTTACAGAATGACGATTCGAAACGGCTTGAACTAATAACACTAATATACTAAAGGAGCAGCAATGCAGCAGTACTTTATATACGGCAGCCCTAGCGCTGATACTATTGAGATAACGGACAAGGATACAATCAAGCACATGTTCCAGGTCATGAGACTTAGGGCTGGCGATGAGGTAGTTCTCGTATTTCCAGATGGTATAAAGAGACGTGCAGAGGTTGTAGATGCAGAGAGCAGAACTATGCGAATCGTAGAAGAGCTAGCCGAAAATGTCGAGCTACCAGTTCAAATTGCTATCGCATGCGGTTTTCCTAAAGGCGATAAGTTTGCGACCATAGCGCAGAAGGCTACGGAGCTCGGGGCAGCTGAGATATGCGGCTTTCCGGCAGATAGGTCGATTGTCAAGTGGGATGGCAAGAAGCTCGCCAAGCTAGCCGAAAAGCTTGAAAAGGTTGTACAGGGAGCTGCTGAACAGAGCAAGCGCAATATCGTTCCTAGCATAAATCTTATTGCTAACAAGAAGGGATTTGTAGATAGCTTCGCTGAGTACGATAAGGTCTTCGTCGCATACGAGGAAGCTGCGAAGGATGGGGAAAAATCTGTTCTCGCCAATGCTCTTTCAGAAGTATCAGCTGGAGAGAAGCTGCTCTTTATATTCGGTCCAGAGGGCGGAATTACTGACAAGGAAATAGAAGCGTTTACAGAGGCTGGAGCGGTATGTGTAGGGCTTGGACCACGCATCATGAGAGCCGAAACGGCACCAATGTATGCGCTGTCTGCTGTGAGCTATGCGCTAGAACTCAGTAAATAGAAGTGATTTGCGATTTGTATGTAGCTTTCGATAATGCGTTAAAAAAATTTTTTGCAAAAAATTTTAATTTACCTCTAGACAAACTGGATAAGTGTGCTAGAATACTTAAGGTTTAAAATATTGAAGCACATATAACAGAAAGAGGAGAGAGAGATGAAGAAGCGAATGTTTCGCGACTCGTATCTTGAATATAGTGAAGTAGATTAGGACTTCGACATTGGAATTGTTATTCCAGTGATCGAAGTCTTTTTTTAAAATTAACGTAGATGTGGAACAGGAAAGGTGGAAAAAATGGCAAAAAGAAGTGACATCAAGAAGATTCTAGTTATCGGGTCAGGACCTATCGTAATCGGTCAGGCAGCTGAGTTCGACTACGCGGGCACACAGGCATGTATTGCACTTAGAGAAGAAGGGTATGAGGTAGTGCTCTGCAACTCCAACCCTGCAACCATCATGACGGACACATCTATGGCAGACAAGGTGTACATGGAACCACTTACTCTCGAGTATCTAGCTAGGATAATCAGATACGAGAGGCCAGATGCGATTCTTCCAGGCATCGGTGGACAGACTGGTCTTAATCTCGCTATGCAGCTCGAGAAGAAGGGCGTACTCAAGGAGTGCCGCGTAGAACTTCTCGGAACTAGGAGCAGCAGCATCGAGCGTGCTGAGGATAGAGAGCTTTTCAAGGAGCTTTGCGAAGATCTAGGCGAGCCGGTAATCCAGTCGGACATTGCAAATAGCGAAGAGCACGGACTAGAGATTGCAAAAGAGATAGGCTTTCCCGTAGTTCTCAGGCCAGCGTTCACTCTCGGTGGTACAGGCGGTGGATTTGCATATGATGAGGAGGAATTTAAAGAGCTTATAAAGCGTGCTTTATCCATCTCACCAACTCATCAGGTACTAATCGAGAAGAGTATCAAGGGCTTCAAGGAGATAGAGTACGAGGTAATGAGAGATGGCACTGATAAAGCAATCGCAGTCTGCGATATGGAAAACCTCGACCCAGTTGGAGTACACACAGGCGACTCGATAGTAATCTGCCCAACCCAGACCGTAAGTAAAGAAGACAACGAGATGCTTAAGACTAGTGCGCTTAAGATTATACGTGCACTTCAGATAGAAGGTGGCTGCAATGTGCAGTTTGCACTAAATCCAGAATCATCGGAGTACTACCTAATCGAGGTAAACCCAAGGGTTTCTCGTTCATCCGCACTTGCGTCCAAGGCAAGCGGATATCCAATCGCTAGAATCACAGCCAAGATTGCAGTTGGCATGACACTAGATGAAATCGAGATTATAGACCAGCCCGCTTCGGTAGAGCCTGCCGTTGACTATGTTGTGAGCAAGGTGTCTAGGTTCCCGTTCGATAAGTTTGCAGATGCAGATAACAAGCTAGGAACGCAGATGAAGGCTACTGGAGAAGTTATGAGCATCGGTATGAATCTCGAAGAGAGCATACTTAAAGCCGTTCGCTCCCTTGAAATAGGTGTTTCCCACATATACATGGAGAAGTTCGATACTTGGGATACTGGTGAGATGAAGGAGTACATAACTGAGGGTCGTGACGATAGAATATTTGCCATCGCAGAGCTCCTGAGAAGAGGAGTGAGCAAGGAGGAGATATGTGAACTGACAGCAATAAATGAGTACTTCATAGGGATGTTTGAGAATATCATATCTATCGAGAACGAGCTAAAGGCTAACAAAAACGATGTCGCAAGACTGAGGATAGCAAAGCAGCACGGATTTTCAGATGTTGAAATTGCAAGGCTTTGGAACGTAACAGAAGAGCAGGTGTGGAAGCTTCGCGAGGCAGTGTCCCTCTTCCCAGAGTACAAGATGATAGATTCTTGTGCAGGATCTAAGGATGCATATGTGCCATATTTCTATTCGACATTTGACGGAAGTGAGACCAAGAAGACTAAGGATTCAGGCAAGAGAAAAGTCGTAGTTCTTGGTTCAGGACCAATTAGAATCGGACAGGGCGTTGAGTTCGATTACTCGACAGTTCAGGCGGTAAGGACTCTCCGCAGTCAAGGCTGCGAAGCTATAATCATAAATAATAACCCTGAGACAGTTTCTACAGATTATACTACGGCAGATAAGCTATACTTCGAGCCACTCTGCATCGAGGATGTTATGAACATCCTTAGACTAGAGAAACCGGATGGAGTAATTGTTTCACTCGGAGGACAGACCGCTGTAAACCTTGCAAATGCACTCGACGAGAGAGGTGTAAAGATCATCGGAACCGACTGCGCGGCAATTAACGCTGCCGAGGATAGAGACGAGTTCGACAAATTGCTCCAGAAGCTAGGTATCGCTAAGCCAGAAGGAAAAGCGGTAACAGATATAGATGAGGGATGCACTGTTGCCAAGGACATCGGCTACCCAGTGCTCGTTAGACCAAGCTTCGTGCTCGGTGGTAGAGCGATGAGAATTGTTGCGGACGAGACTCAGCTCAGACAGTACCTGAGGACAGCTGTAGAAATTGACGAAGATAAACCAGTGCTCGTTGACCACTATATCCGCGGTAAGGAAATCGAGGTTGATGCAATCTGCGATGGTACAGATGTATTTATCCCAGGCATCATGGAACTAGTTGAGCGTACAGGCGTGCACTCTGGAGACTCGATTAGTATCTATCCTCCTTGCTCCATCTCAGACAAGGTTAAGGAGACTATAAGAGAATATACAGAGAAGCTAGGTCTCGGGATAGGCATTTGCGGACTATTCAACATACAGTTTATCGTCGATGCTTCTGAAAATGTATATATAATCGAGGTAAATCCAAGATCCTCGAGAACCGTGCCGTTCCTATCCAAAGCTACTGGATACAATCTCGCAGACATCGCATCCAAGGTAATGCTCGGCATCAGCCTAGAGGAACAGGGATTCAAGGGATTAAAGCCGCTCGAGAAGAAGAGATGGTACGTAAAGGTGCCGGCATTCTCATTTGCAAAGCTATCAGGAATGGATATAAGACTATCGCCTGAGATGAAATCTACTGGCGAAGCCATCGGGTATGACGATGATATGATGCGAGCTTTTTACAAGGCCATGCAGGCAGCAGGTATGAGAATGCAGAATTACGGAACGGTATTTGCATCGATTAATGACGAATCTAAGGAGGATGCACTGCCACTAATCAGAGGATTCTACGACCTAGGATTCAACATTGAGGCGACAGAGGGTACGGCGCAGTTCCTTAAGAATAATGGCGTAAAGACCAGAAGTTTCAAGCATACTGATAACAGCCTAGAAGCCATAATGGATGAATTTAGACAGGGCTTCGTTACTTACGTGATTAACATCGGAGATATTAGGTCCGTAGATGCGAATTCCATGGGTAGCCGCATTAGGAAGTGTGCAGCTGAAAATAACGTGACTACGCTCACCTCACTCGATACCGTGAGAGTCCTTATAAAAGCGCTTGATGATATAACATTTAAGGTGTCCACAATCGACGCTTAGTGTTATAATTAGGTATTATTCAACTAGAGGAGGGGGCTATGAACATCAGAGAGTGTGTAAAGGTGAGACACTCCGTGCGCGCTTACGAGGACAGGCCTATCGATGCGAAGGTAGCAGAGGACCTCAGGGTCATGATTCAGCAGTGTAACCGCGAGGGAGATATGCATTTTCAGCTTATACAGGATGAGCCAAAGGCATTCTCGAGTCTACTTGCAAAATACGGCAAATTCTCAAATATTAAAAATTACATTGCCGTAGTCGGTAGGAAGCGTGACGACCTAGATGAAAAGGCGGGATACTACGGTGAGAAGCTAGTGATTCGCTGTGTGCAGCACGGGCTCAGCACTTGCTGGGTAGGTGGAACCTATAAGAAGGTCAAGGACGCTATAGATGTCGGACACGATGAGAAGATCGTTGCCGTAATTGCCCTAGGATATGGATGCACGACGGGAGCTAGCAGGAAGTCTAAGAAGCCAGAAGATGTCTTCGATGGCAAATCTTCGAGGATTTCAAGCTACGAGGACACTCCGGAGTGGTTCAAGAAGGGCGTAGAGATGGCGCTCCTAGCACCGACAGCTATGAACCAGCAGAAGTTTACATTTGCGATAAGCGGAGATAGAGTGAAGATAAAGCCTGGCTTCGGACCATTTACTAAGCTAGATGCTGGCATCGTTAAGTATCACTTTGAGATAGGTTCTTCACCAAAGGAGTTCGTGTGGGCATAATATGATGCATAAGGCAAAATACGAAGAATAACTGCTCAAAGTCAAATGATAAGTGAGCACATCTAGTCGTAAGCTTCTAATAAGATGCTACATCGATCAGGTATAGGACAGGAAGATGAAAGATATACATGAGATTCGCCAGATTGCCGTCATGAGATCAGCCTTCAAGCAGAAGTACGGTATACCGAGGCAGCCGAGGCTCGTACAGGGCCTGAAGTCGGAGGTAGTTTTCGGCGACGAATTTAATAATCCTGACGCTGTGAGAGGACTCGAAGAGTTCTCTCACATTTGGCTAATTTGGGGATTTTCGGACACCAAGATAGATATGACCGAGGAGCATCCAGCGTGGAAGCCTACCGTGAGACCACCTCGCCTCGGCGGGGATATACGAAAGGGCGTATTTGCTACGAGGTCGCCATATAGGCCGAACTCACTTGGCATGTCTGCAGTTAAGCTCCTCGAGATACGAGATGATAATGGTCAGCTCAGACTCATCGTCGAAGGGGCAGATCTACTCGATGGCACGCCGATATATGACATCAAGCCGTATATCCCATATAGCGATATCATCACAGAGGCAGATGAAGGGTTTGCAAAGAGCGTTGATACTTCGATTGATGTTGAATTTTCAGATGACCTACTTGCAAAAGTTGATGAAGAGTTTCGCGCGCCACTCATAAGGATTCTTGAGCTTGATCCAAGGGATGCCTATGATAGGGATTCTGCAAAGCCATGCAAGATGGCGTTTGCGAACGTCGATATAGAGTTCGTGCTTAGGGACGGAAGATTGGTTGTCACAGCGGTGAACGAGCTTTAAGGCTGATAACAGAATCAGGTAAGGCTTGATTTAAAAAACAGCATAATATTTGAACAGGAAAGAAATGGATAACGACAAGATTATTACAGCGAGAATAGAGGATAAGCTCGAGCAGGCTGAGCGTGGTAGCTATATTACCGCGACAGGCTTTCTTAACATGCACGAGCAGTCGCTAGCCATGCGCATCGTGAGAGGGAGAAGCGACGTCAAATCATTTTTCTATGGCGGATATAAAGATGCAGAGAGACGGATTATCATGTTCGTTCCAGATGGGTACGCAGATAATCTCGAGGAAGCGCTAGAGATGATTTCACCGCTTTCGGTGCTTCACATCAAGGTGGCTACAGGCAGCAGAAAGCTCACGCATAGGGACTATCTCGGTTCTGTCCTTTCACTAGGAATTGATAGGTCTGTAGTAGGGGATATCCTGGTCAATGAAAAGGGAGCCGACATGATTGTGAATTCTGAAATTGTGGATTTCCTTCTAGCCGAATTTCACAGTGCCGGTCATACAAATCTTCAGATTACAGCCTCTGATATAGGCGAACTGGAAGTACCCGAGCAGAGGGTGAAAGCGGTTAGAGACACACTTTCTTCGCCAAGACTAGATAATGTGGTGTCAGCAGCGTTCCATGTCTCGCGGAGCGAAGCGGTGAGAGCCATCAAAGGAGGCATCGTTTTTGTAAATCACGAGGAAGTTACCAAGGTAGACAAGCGTATCAATGAATGTGATACGATAGTGCTCCGCGGCAAAGGTAAGGCGATACTTTCCGAGCTCTCGGGGCTCTCCAAGAAGGGAAGAATCTGGGCGGAATTTAAGGTGTTCATTTAACAGAGTTCAAGGTGTTCAGTTCATATAAGATAAGGGAATCATCTCTGCACCATAGCTCCAGCTTCGCTAGCTACACTTCTCAGCGGAAAATCAGCAGAATTGGTGCCGTAGCAGCTCCTTAACCGTTTGAACTGGTTGCGCCCTGGTGTTACAATCAAAATGTAATAAATATTTCTCTATATAATTACATCGGAGGTAGACAAATGTTTGAATATACTGATATTAAGACTGCACCTGCAGCTCTAGGACCATACTCACAGGCAGTGATGGCGGGAAATACACTTTACGCTTCTGGCGCTATCGGAATCGACCCTGAGACAGGGAAGTTCGCTGGCGAGGATGTTCAGAGTCAGTGCGAGCAGGCTTGCAAAAATGTAGGCGAGATCCTCAAGGCTAACGGCATGACTTACGATAACGTAGTTAAGACCACTTGCTACATCCTAGATATGGCAGAGTTCAAGGATTTCAACGAAGTATATGCGAAGTATTTCGCCTCAAAGCCAGCTAGATCATGTGTTGCAATAACAGCGCTTCCAGCAGGAGCGCTCTGCGAAGTAGAAATTATTGCAGTGAAGTAAAACTCGCAATCGATAAAACTGTACAGTAAAACTGCATATTAAATCAGTTAATAAAACACTGTGACGAAAACCTGTATTGAAATTTTCAATAGCGAAAAATGCACTAATTTCGGAGTAGTAACTATGATAATCGACTGATTTTGCATAGCTGTAACATAAGTGACCGCCTACAAACGATTACTGGCGGTCTTTTTATTTTGAACTCCAATAAATCATTACGGAAAATTCATGTATAATAGCCATTATGAAAGGTAGGGGGTTATGAACGACATTAAGGTTATTAGATTTGATAATTTACATGATATAGAGCTACCTCACGTGTTCGAGTGTGGTCAGTGCTTTCGCTGGAATGAATGTGAGGATGGCTCATACATAGGTGTTGCAGGAGGTCATGCGGCACACGTTTCGCTCGAGCACGATGGCGATTCGTGCTCGCTTATCATCGAGTGCACGGGCGGTAGTGAGAAGTATTGGCATAGCTACTTTGATCTGGACACGGACTATGGAGCGATGAAGAAAGCACTTCTCGTTGGTGATCCTAAGCTAGCAAAGTCGATAGATGTGTGTCACGGCATCAGGATACTTAATCAGGACTACTGGGAGGTTCTCATCTCCTTCATCGTCTCGCAGAACAACAACATACCTAGGATTAAGAAGTGCATCGAGTCACTTGCGAAGAACTACGGCACAGAGATAGGTGAATTTATGGGCGAGGTGCGATATGCATTTCCTACGCCGGAGCAGCTGTCGAAAGCTACGCTTGAAGAACTTGCGGACTTAAAGCTCGGATATAGAAACGCATACCTAGTATCAGCTCCTAAGCATTTCGCTGAGCACGGAGTGCCTACGGGAACAACGGAAGAGAAATATAACGCTCTATTATCTTATCTTGGTGTTGGACCTAAAGTCGCAAACTGCATACTTCTATTCGGGCTCAGAGACTTTACGGCATTTCCAATTGATATCTGGATGAAGAAGATAATGGTTGATCTATATGGCTTCGACATTAAGGATATAAAAGGGATGCAGAAGTTTGCTGATGAGCACTTCGGCGAACTAGGCGGCATAGCACAGCAGTATCTGTTCTATTACTATAGAAGCATGCAGTGAAGATATTTTCACATTTAATTCATAGTGCCGTGTTGACAACATATGGGGGTCTGAGTAAAATTATGTTATAGAGTTTAGCACTCTTGATAATTGAGTGCTAACAATACGAATAAAACGTATAATCAGGAGGTTACAAATGAGTATAGGAATAAAGCCACTAGGCGCAAGAGTTGTTATTAAGCGTAGCGAAGCACTTGAGAAGACTGAAGGCGGTCTGATACTTTCGGCAAGTGCTAAGGAGAAGCCACAAGAGGCTGAAGTTCTCGCAGTAGGCCCAGGAACTGAAGACGAGAAGATGGAAGTAAAGGTAGGAGATAAGGTTATATTCTCGAAGTACGGCGGTACCGAGCTTAAGTACGGCGGTGAGGACTACATCATCATGAGTCAGAGAGATATCCTAGCAGTTATCGACTAGTATTCAAGCGCAACAAGGGTATCAATTTTGTACCGAAGGCATAGTTTGTACCGAATGCATAGGAAGGCATAGATGGTACAGACAAGGATAGGAAATAGATTTTAATCACGCACCGTGCATGGTGCGGTTACATAGGAGGAAGCGAAGATGGCAAAAGATTTGCATTATGGAGAGGAGTCCAGAAGAAAACTCCTCGCAGGCGTAGATAAGCTTGCAGATACAGTTAAGATTACACTTGGACCTAAGGGTAGAAACGTTCTCATCGAGAGAGCATATGGATCGCCGTTAATCACTAATGACGGTGTTTCAATCGCTAAGGAGATTGAGCTTGAAGACCAGGTTGAGAACATGGGAGCACAGCTAGTTAAGGAAGTTGCTACTAAGACTAACGATGTAGCAGGTGACGGAACTACCACAGCTACACTGCTCACACAGGCAATCGTTCGCGAAGGATTTAAGAACGTAACAGCTGGTGCTAATCCAATGGTTCTCAAGAGAGGAATCAGCGGTGCTGTAGAGGTTGCAGTTGAATACCTTAAGAACAGCGCAGTTAAGGTAGATGACAAGGAGAGCATCGCTCAGGTTGCTTCTGTTTCTGCAGGCGATAGAGAAATCGGTGAGCTAATCTCCGAGGCTATGGAGAAGGTAGGAACTGACGGCGTAATCACAGTTGAGGAGTCGAGATCACTCGGCACTACACTCGATGTGGTTGAAGGTATGCAGTTCGATAGAGGATACCTCTCACCATATATGGCTGCTACATCTGAGAAGATGGAGGCAGTTCTTGAGAATCCATATATCCTTCTTACAGACAAGAAGATTTCTAACATTCAGGACCTCGTTCCACTTCTTGAGGACATCATGAAGTCAGGCAAGAAGCTGCTCATCGTTGCAGATGACGTAGACGGAGAGGCTCTAGCAACACTAGTTGTTAACAAGCTAAGAGGAACACTCGATGTAGTAGCAGTTAAGGCTCCTGGATTTGGCGACAGAAGAAAGGCTATGATGGAGGACATTGCAATCCTCACAGGCGGTACTGTAATCAGCGAGGAGCTAGGATATGAGCTCAAGGAAGCTACAGTAGATATGCTCGGTAAGGCTGGAACAGTTAAGGTTAACAAGGACCACACAGTAATCGTTAACGGTGCTGGGGATAAGTCTGAAATCGAAGAGAGAGTAGAGAAAATCAAAGGCGAGATTGAGGACTCGACTTCTGACTTCGATAGGGAGAAGCTGCAGGAGAGACTTGCTAAGCTAGTAGGCGGAGTTGCAGTTATCAATGCTGGAGCTGCTACTGAGACAGAGCTCAAGGATAAGAAGCTCAGACTCGAGGACGCTCTAAATGCTACTAGAGCTGCAGTTGAGGAAGGCATCGTTGCAGGTGGTGGTACATCGCTTATCTGCGCAATCGATAAGGTATCTGAATATGCTGAGAGCCTTGACGGAGATATGAAGACTGGTGCGAGAATCGTAGTTAGAGCACTAGAGGAGCCAGTTAGACAGATTGCTGAGAACGCAGGATATGAAGGCAGCGTAATCGTTGCTAAGGTTAAGGAGTCCAAGAAGGGCGTCGGATTTAACGCAGCAACAGAGGAGTACGTAGACATGATCGAAGCTGGTATCGTTGACCCAGTTAAGGTTACCAGATCTGCACTTCAGAATGCTTCAAGTGTAGCAGGCATGCTTCTCACAACTGAGGCTGGAATTTCAGAGATTAAGGAAGACTTGCCAGCTGCACCTGCTATGCCTGCAGGCGGCGGAATGGGCATGATGTAATAGGCGAGGGATATGGCAGCAAGAGCATCATCAAAGACGGATAGAGTAATAGCTGAACGCCTCATGGTGAGCCCGCTTTTTGAGAATATGACGGTAGATGACGTGCACAACTGCTTTACATGCAGTGGTGCACTCTGCCTATCATTCAAGAAGGGAGACATGATATTTACCGAAGAGGATGAACCAACTAAGCTCCACATCCTCCTAGAGGGTGGAGTGAGGATCGGTTACGATTCCTTCGACGGCAACAGGAGAGTCATCGGAAACTTTACTGATACGGGAGAGGTGTTTGGTGATATCCTGCTGTTTCTCGGCAAAGAGAAGTATGGGGTATTCGCACAGGCAACCTGCGATTCGAAGGTCGTATCGCTTCCGCGCGACTTCATGTCCGGAACGTGCGGCAATGACTGTGGCTACCACAATCAGATGATTAATAACATGCTGATGAGCTTTGCGAGAAATGCTTACGCTCTAAATATGAGGCTCAGGATACTTTCTTGTCCGACGCTCCGTCAGAAAATCGCCAAGATGCTACTCGTATATAACGACAGGGATATGAGCAAGCCCATCAATATGACGAGGGAAGGATTAGCTGAGTTCCTGGGAGTGACGAGACCGTCAGTTTCCAGAGAGCTGATGAAGATGCAGGACGATGGTTTAATCGAGATAAAGGGGCGCAAGATTTACGTCCTTGATCCTGCAGAAATCGAGGCTCTTAACTGATAATCCAAATATAATTGACGCAATTTAAATGTATCAATTGAAAAACAATGCAAAAAGGATAGAACTGTAACATTGGTTACAGATTCTGTCCTTTTTTAATGATATGCTTGTGGCACAAACTTAAAGCAAACATTAATTAAAGCAAAAAACAAATGGACGTTATATAAGAGTTGAAAGGAGAAAACAGATGGAAAACCGTATGTTTTGTTATCAGTGTCAGGAGACAGCAAAGGGCACAGGTTGTACTATGAGAGGTGTCTGTGGCAAGCTTCCAGAGACAGCAGGATTACAGGATCTGCTCGTATACGTAACTAAGGGGCTTTCTGCAGTAACTACACAGCTAAGAGCTGAGGGCAAGGAAGTAAGCGAGCAGGTAAATCACCTAGTTTCGCTCAACCTATTCACAACTATCACAAATGCTAACTTCGATGACGAAGCAATCACAGCTAAAATCGTTGAGACACTTACATGTAAGGAGCAGTTACTAAAGCAGCTTGACGATACAAGCAAGCTTCCAGAGGCTGCAAAGTGGAACGGATGCGTTGGTGAGTTCGCTGCAAAGGCTGCTAGCCCAGAGGTTGGAGTACTCGCAACAGAGAATGAGGACGTAAGATCTCTAAGAGAGCTTATCACTTACGGACTAAAGGGACTTTCCGCATACAGCAAGCACGCAAATGCTCTACTTAAGGATAACGTAGAGGTTGATGCTTTCATGCAGAAGGCTCTAGCGCTTACTCTAGACGATTCTCTATCTGTAGATGACCTAGTTGCACTTACACTAGAGACAGGTAAGTACGGTGTAGATGGCATGGCTCTACTTGATGAGGCAAACACATCTGCTTACGGAAACCCAGAGATCACAAAGGTAGATATCGGTGTTAGAAAGAATCCAGGAATCCTGATTTCTGGTCACGACCTAAAGGACCTCGAAATGCTTCTAGAACAGACAGAGGGAACAGGCGTAGACGTATATACACACTCCGAGATGCTTGCAGGACAGTACTACCCAGCATTCAAGAAGTACGATCACTTCGCTGGCAACTACGGAAATGCATGGTGGAAGCAGAAGGAAGAGTTCGAGAGCTTCAACGGACCAATCCTGATGACAACAAACTGTATCGTGCCACCAGCAGATAGCTACAAGGACAGAATATTTACAACAGGTGCAGCAGGATACCCAGGATGCAAGCACATCGACGGCAAGTACGGTGAGACTAAGGACTTCTCCGAGATCATCGAGCTAGCTAAGAAGTGCCCTGCACCAACAGAGATCGAGACAGGTGAAATCGTTGGTGGATTTGCACACGAGCAGGTATTTGCACTAGCAGATACAGTAGTTGAGGCAGTTAAGTCTGGCGCTATCAAGAAGTTCTTCGTAATGGCTGGATGCGACGGCAGAATGAAGTCGAGAGACTACTACACAGAGTTTGCAAAGGCTCTACCTAAGGATACAGTAATCCTCACAGCAGGATGTGCTAAGTACAAGTACAACAAGCTAGACCTCGGAGACATCGGCGGAATTCCACGTGTACTCGACGCAGGTCAGTGCAACGACTCATACTCACTAGCACTTATCGCACTTAAGCTAAAGGAAGTATTTGGCCTAGACGACGTTAACGAGCTACCAATCGCTTACAACATCGCTTGGTATGAGCAGAAGGCTGTAATCGTTCTTCTCGCACTTCTATACCTCGGTGTTAAGAACATCCACCTAGGACCAACACTACCAGGATTCCTCTCACCAAACGTTGCAAACGTACTCGTTGAGAACTTCGGAATCGCAGGAATCGGATCAGTAGATGACGATATCGAGCTATTCCTTGGTAAATAGGAGGTAACGATGAGTTTATTTCTAGGACCTATACATCAGTGGCTATATGACAAAATCATATTTCAGGAAGATCTCACAGATGCTCTGATCGATGCTGGAAAGGCAGAGGGATGGAGCGAGCTGACAGAGGAGCTTGCAAATGAGTGTCACAGCTACGATAGACGTCCACTTGAAGAGGCGGTTGACCCTGATAACATTCACGGCAGCCTTCAGGCAAGAATTGCAGATGCAGAGAGCAGATATGCGAAGCTAGTTCAGACTATCGCAGCAGCAAACCCTGCAAGAGTAGAGGACCTAAAGCAGGCAGCTAGACGCTTCGGCGAGCTAAATGCGGTACCAGCTGGTACTAAGGCAGATGTAGCTTTCGGATATCTCAATAACACACTGCTCGACGGTATGCCATGCGACAATGTAAATGAAATGATTGGTCAGACAGACGACTCCATCACATGGAGACGTAACATGGACATTCACGCTCAGCACTGGGCTAATGAAGAGGATGAACTCTACTACGTGCTCAGAACAGAAATCGTAAAGGGAATGTTCGAGCCTGCAGGACTATCATACGATGAGCCACAGGAAGGAACATACGAGATTAGAGCGTAACCGCAGCTAGTGATTACAGACAAAATTAAATCATAGGGTTGTGGCTGGGCGATTCGCTCGGCCACGGCTTTTTTTATTATATTTTCCGCTCCAACCACTACCGAAAAGTGACCTGTTGTGCTATAATTTTCAATTAATATCTTTAATTTCAATTTGATTTTTATATATAGAAAGAGAGAGGTGCAAAATGGCAATCGTTCTAACAGAACCATCAAGAACATTTAGCGAGTACCTTCTAGTGCCTGGATATTCTAGCGCAGATGCTAGGCCTGAGAATGTGTCGCTCGCGACTCCGATTACTAAATTCAAGAAAGGCGAGGAGCCTAAGATCAAGGCAAATATTCCACTTGTTTCCGCAGTAATGCAGGCTGTTTCTGATGACGGTATGGCGGTTGCATTAGCGAAGGAGGGTGGAATTTCTTTCATCTTCGGTTCTCAGTCAATCGAGAGCCAGGCGGCAATGGTCAAGAAGGTTAAGTCCTATAAGGCAGGCTTCGTACCAAGTGATACCAACGTAAAGCCTGACAGCACACTTGCTGACGTTCTCGCAATCAAAAAGAACTCTGGACACTCGACAGTAGCGGTTACAGATGACGGTACAGGACACGGCAAGCTAGTCGGCCTCGTTACAAGCAAGGACTACAGAGTGAGCAGACTTAGCACGGACACTAAGGTTTCTGAGTTCATGACACCTCTCGAGAGCATCGTGTATGGCAATGCAGGAATCACTCTGTCCGAGGCTAACGACATCATCTGGGAGAACAAAGTAAACCAGCTGCCAATCGTGGACAAGGACGGATGCCTAGTAGCATTTGTATTTAGAAAAGACTACGACTCTCACAAGCAGAATCCAAACGAGCTTCTCGACGACAACAAGAGCTTCATCGTAGGTGCAGGAATCAACACTCGTGACTACGAGGAGAGAATCCCAGCGCTCGTAGAGGCAGGCGTAGACGTGCTCACAATAGACTCATCAGAAGGATATTCTGAGTGGCAGGCTAGAACTCTCAAGTGGGTTAAGGAAAAGTACGGCGACACAGTTAAAATCGGTGCTGGTAACGTCGTAGATAAGGAAGGCTTCGACTTCCTAGCTAAGAGCGGCGCAGACTTCATCAAGGTCGGAATCGGTGGCGGTTCCATCTGCATCACTAGAGAGCAGAAGGGAATCGGACGCGGACAGGCATCTGCAGTGCTCGAGGTTGCAGCAGCAAGAGACGAGTGGTTCGAGAAGACAGGTGAGTACATTCCAATCTGCTCCGACGGCGGAATCGTGTACGACTACCACATGACACTAGCACTCGCTATGGGCGCGGACTTCATCATGCTAGGCAGATACTTTGCAAGATTCGACGAATCACCATCCGCTAAGGTTATGGTAAATGGCAACTACATGAAGGAGTACTGGGGCGAAGGTTCTGCGAGAGCTCGTAACTGGCAGAGATACGACCTTGGCGGCGATAGTAAACTCAAGTTCGAGGAAGGTGTTGACTCCTACGTTCCATATGCAGGATCGCTGCACGACAACGTAAACCTCTCTCTAGACAAGGTTAAGTCGACAATGTGTAACTGCGGAGTTCTATCTATTCCAGAGCTACAGCAGAATGCGAAGCTCACACTCGTATCGGCAACAAGCATCATCGAGGGTGGAGCGCACGACGTTGTACTCAAGGACAATAGCGTAGCAACAGTAAGACGTTAGGAGCGATAATGGCTAACAAGATATTAATTATTGATTTTGGCGGACAGTATAACCAGCTCATCGCCCGCAGGGTTCGTGAGCTCGGCGTGTACTCGGAAGTCCATAATTTCGAAAGCATAACAGTTGATAAGGTCAAGGAATTTGACCCATGCGGCATCATATTCACAGGCGGACCACAGTCAGCATACGGAGAGGGTGCACCAGCAATCGATAGAGGCGTGTTCGAGCTAGGACTACCGATACTCGGCATCTGTTACGGCGCACAGCTGATGGCACACGTGCTAGGCGGTAAGATCGGAACAGCTCCAACGAGTGAATACGGCCGCACCGATACAACAGTAGATTGCAAAGAAGGTCTATTTGCAGGACTCAGCGACGAGACAGTAACTTGGATGAGCCACACTGACTATATCAGTGAGGTCCCAGAAGGCTTCAAGATTACGGCGCATACAGAAAACTGCCCAGTTGCAGGTATGGAAGACAGGGAGAGGGGCTACTACGCAGTGCAGTTCCACCCAGAGGTAAATCATACGGCAGAGGGCACAGAGCTGCTTAGCAACTTCATACTAGGCGTGTGTAAGTGCGAGCAAGACTGGAAGATGGAGTCCTTCGCTGAGAAGGAAATCGCAGAGATCCGCGAGAAGGTTGGAGACGGCAAGGTGCTACTTGCGCTCTCTGGAGGCGTTGATTCCAGTGTAGTTGCGGCACTTCTGGCAAAGGCAATCGGCAAGCAGCTGACCTGCGTGTTCGTGGACCACGGACTACTCCGTAAGGACGAGGGCGACCAGGTTGAAGAGATATTTGGCAGCAAGGGTGAGTACGACCTCAACTTCGTGCGTGTAAATGCTCAGGAGAGATACTACGCAAAGCTCGCTGGCGTAACAGACCCAGAGACGAAGCGTAAGATCATCGGTGAGGAATTCATCAGAGTGTTCGAAGAGGAAGCGAAGAAGATAGGCGCAGTTGATTTCCTAGCTCAGGGAACAATCTACGCAGATATCATCGAGAGCGGCCTCGGTAAGTCGGCAGTTATCAAGTCGCACCACAATGTGGGCGGACTACCAGACCACGTTGATTTTAAGGAGATAATCGAGCCACTCCGCATGCTGTTCAAGGACGAAGTGCGAGCGCTAGGAAGAAAACTCGGCCTCCCAGACTATCTGGTGGACCGTCAGCCATTCCCAGGACCAGGCCTCGGCATCAGAATCATCGGCGAAGTTACAGCAGAGAAGGTTAAGATAGTGCAGGAAGCGGATGCAATCTACCGCGAGGAGATAGCAAAGGCGGGCCTCGAAGGGTCAATCAGCCAGTATTTCGCAGCTTTAACTAATATGAGATCAGTCGGCGTAATGGGAGACTTTCGTACGTATGACTATGCGGTTGCAATCCGTGCGGTCGAAACAGTCGACTTCATGACAGCGGAGGCGGTGGAAATCCCATGGTCAGTGCTGCAGAAGGTGATGAATAGAATAATAAATGAGGTGGATCACGTGAATAGAGTGTTCTACGATCTGACCTCTAAGCCACCGGGAACGGTGGAGTTTGAATAAAACAGATTTCTCTATAAACTTATTTAGTTGATTTGTCCATTCATCTGATATTTTATAAATGTATGTGGAGATATAAATTATGCAAAATTGGTGCGACTATATTATATCGTTTATCATGGGTCTCATTACTTCCATTATCGGTGTGTTTGTTTCACTTAGAATTGATAGATTTAAGAGGGAAAAAGAGAAAGAAGAAAAGCGAAATAAACAGAGTGAGCAGTTGATTAAAATAATGTACGATATTAGAGATTGGGCAAGAACTTTGAACTGTTGCAACACGTTAGAATATCCAGAAAGATATGTTTCATCAAAGGCACTATATAATAAACTAACTTGCGATGAAATACCAGTAGAACATAGGGATCTTGTTTTTCAAATTGCTAATGTGTTAGATCAAATAGAGTATGAACTAGGTTTACCTAATCCTAATCCTAATCCAGATACAATTAGAGATATATCAAAAATAATTGGGGATATAGCGCAAAAACTTGCTAAAGAAAAAACTAGAATTAAATAAATTAACTAAAAAAAGTCTATATAAATGTAATGTTATAGTTATTTTAAAGTTGATTTTATTTGATTAAATAATAAGTACATATAATATTTGAAGGACATTATCCGTAGATTAGAAAACTAAAAATTAAATTTGATTAAATGATTTTCATTTAATATAGCAAAGAAACTACTCCATTTTAATAATATATGATTTTATTATAAATTTATCTTACAATATGTAGCAGAATGCGTACTTAATCAGGATTCAATCAAGGACAATAAATTACATGATGTAGATTAAAGATAATGTTATTGAATGTTTTGAGCAAAATCTATAAAAAAGCATTTGATGGAATAACAAATATCTACATGTATAAAATTATATTTATTATGACTAAGTAAGGGAGTATCGCTGTAGGTTATGAATTCACTAAAGATATTTAGTTTATGGTAACATATAAGGATAATATAATTAATTCATAAGCTAAGAAAAAACTATAAGTTTACGATATATTAAAATGTTAAGATTGTACTTGTACAGAAACAATTTGTTTTAAGAGCGGAAAACTGCGCAACTTGCAAAGGCATAATATTAATATAATAATACTAGAAGCTAGCAATACATTTATACAATGATAGATGTTTTACTGGGTTAATAGATTTCGGGCACTTTTAATTTATTAATTGATATGTTGTTTATATAATTAGATTAAATAATAGCTGTATAAAAAAGATGTGATTTTATTAAAAAATTATTTGATATTTTTGATTATTGAGTGGTTGGAGTATTAAGGAAGTTTAATTCCTTGCTTTAGTATTGCCATTATTAAAACGTGAGGGTTGTATAGAGTGCATGGGGAAAAATAAATATATTTTTTATAAGAGTTACAGGTTTAGCAGTCAACAAGAATTTTATATAAAATAAACATATTGGAGTTCCAAAATAAAATAAGTGACCAAATGGAGCCCGTGCCAAGCATCTCATTTACATAATAGAATATATTAAAAAATGATAATGAGTTTTGTTCTCAAAGGTGTACAATATGCAAACAAAACAACTATAATTTTATCAATAATGAAAACACAAAAAAACAACCGTAATTATAGCCTTAGCAATTAAATAATTTAAAGAAAATGTTCATAGTGTCAAAAAAATATTATGAAGTATACAAAATACTTATGAGTTACAATGTGTAATTTAAAATGGAGGTAATGCGTGATTTTAAGCTGAAAATAGTTAATTTAAATAACTAAAGAAGCATGTATTCCTGCAGTAGAATGACAAAAGATGGAAGATAATATTTTTATATTAAGTGTTTTCTAAAATACTTAATAATTGAGAAAATATAGGAAATTGGATAACTAAAGATATGACAAAAACATTTGATACTGTGGGATTATTTGACAAAGGTAGGTGTAATAATAAAGATGCATTTTCCTTTTGTGAATGGATGATATAAAACTTTATTATTGAAATCGAACGCAGTCATTTAAAATACTCTAATATTAGTTATAGTGTTGTTAGTTTTGAGAAATTGGATAATTCACCGCCCCATCAATTCTGATGTAGTAATTTGTATAATGATGTAAGATCTTAGAATTAGCATTAAATAATTTAAGGAGTCAAATAATGTTGTGTACAGCAATAGATTTATTTTGTGGAATAGGAGGGCTCACTCATGGGCTTGAAAGAGCAGGAATTAATGTAGTAGCTGGCTATGATATAGATGCATCTTGTAGGTTTTCGTATGAAGCGAATAATAATTCAGAATTCTTTGCGCAGGATATCGCTAATATAAACCCAGAAAATTTGCTTAGTCAATATCCTAAGGAAGGAATTCGAGCATTAGTAGGCTGTGCTCCATGTCAACCATTCTCAAAATACTCAAGTAAATATAGGAAAGAAGGACATAAAGATGAGAGGTGGAAATTATTATATTTATTCCAAAATTTGGTAGTTGAATGCAATCCAGAAATTATTTCTATAGAAAATGTCCCAAACTTATGTAAAGAACGTGTTTTTAAGGATTTTGTAGAAGCATTACAAAAAAAGGGATATTATGTGAATTGGAGTATAGTATATTGTCCTGATTATGGAGTACCACAACATAGAAAAAGATTAGTTTTATTAGCATCTAAACTTGGTGAAATAAATTTAATTGATCCGATATGTTCTGAAAAAGAGTATTTGACTGTGCGTGATGCGATTAATAATTTAAGACCAATAAAAGCTGGAGAGATAGATAAAAAAGATCCAATTCATCGAGCTAGTGCATTGTCAGATATTAATATAAGACGAATTAAAGCATCAAAACCCGGTGGAACATGGAGAGACTGGAGTGAAATTCTAAAACTTGAATGTCATATAAAAGAAAGTGGAAAAACATTTCCTTCAGTATATGGAAGGATGGAGTGGGATAAACCTTCACCTACAATTACGACACAATTTTGTGGTTATGGAAATGGAAGATTTGGTCACCCTGAACAAGATAGGGCGATTTCACTGAGAGAAGGCGCAATTCTTCAGTCTTTTCCTCAAAAATATAAGTTTATTAGAAAAAATGATAATATAAATAAAAGAGAACTTGCTACACATATAGGTAATGCAGTACCGGTAAAACTTGGCGAAGCAATAGGAAAGAGTATTATTCAGCATATTAATATGATATTTGATAATGATAATGGAGATATAAATGAATATTAATAGTGACTTAATTGAAAGTTCGGCTAATCAGATAAGTGAAAAAAAACAAGATATTAAATATGACACAAGAGATTATGTTATTGATTATCTGGTTCAAGAATTTGAAAAGGATGATTTTTATATTCCTTTAGAATACCAGCGACAATTTATATGGAGTGATAATGATAAGTGTTTTTTTATAGAGTCTATTCTTATGGGATTACCAGTCCCACTAATGTTTTTTGCTGATACGCAAGATGGACGAGTAGAGATTGTCGATGGGGCTCAAAGAACGCAAACACTTGTTCAGTTTGTTCAAAATGAATTAAAACTAAGTAATCTTAGAGTTTTAACAGAATCAAATGGATTTACTTTTAAGGATTTGTCTCTAAGTGTTCAACGCAGATTTAAGAATACAAATATACGTGTTGTATTTTTAGAGGAGGGGACAACAGAAAAAGTTAGACAAGAAATATTTAAGCGTATAAATACAGGTGGAAAGGCGGCAACACCTACAGAAACACGTAGAGGAGCATTTGAAGGTAAATTTAAAGACTTCCTTGAAGAGTGTGTGAGGAACAAAAAGTTTAATGCACTCGCACCAAGAACAGAACAAACAGAAAAAAGATATGAGGGGTTTGAATTAGTTTCCCGTTTTTTTGCATATTATGAGAATTATTCAAGTAACTATAATAATTATGATGGAAAAGTTGCAAACTATATTGATGACTACATAGAAATACAAAATAAAGCAGCCGAAAATGATAATAATATTATACAAAACAAAAAAACTATTTTTGACAATATGTTAGACTATGCAGAAAAAATCCTTGGTAATAGGGGATTTAGGAAGTCTGAAACATCTAAATCTACTCCTAGAGCGAGATTCGAAGCTTTATCTGTTGGGATAGCGTTGGCACTTAATGAAAACCCCGATTTAAAACCAAAGAATGTATCAGACTGGATTGATAGTGAAGAGTTTGGTGTACATATTAAATCTGATGCCGCAAACAATAAGAGGAGACTAATAGATAGAATTAATTTTGTAAAAGACAATTTACTGAAGGACGAAAATATATGATTACCACTGAAGTATATGATTCAAGGAAACAAGAGATAAATAACTTTATACAACTGATGAAGTTTCTTGAAAAAAAACAATGTGAGAAAAATGATGATGGAAACACTTCTTTAGAGATATTTTTTCATTTTTCAACTGATGACATGAATTTTTCATATCAGGATGTAATTAATATTTTCAAATCGAATTTTTCGTTGATGCTATACAATATTATTGAATATACAGTAAAAAGCCTACTTGACACTATCTATGATGAAATAAAGCAAAATGAACTTTCGTACACTGATGTTAATCATTCAATAAAAAAGGTATGGAGAAAAATAATTTTGAAGTCTGTAAATGATCCGAACTCTAGTTTTAATACTTTTGTTAAAAAGAATGACCAGATTATAGATCATATACTCGAAAAAAATACTTTGGAATTAAATTCAAGAGAGTCATTGCCAGCTGGGAATCTTGATGGTGAAACAATTAGAGATGCATTCAAGGACCATGGTATCAAAATAAATAACAATAGCATATTCTACAGACCAGATATTTTTAAAAATATCAAGGACAAGCGTAATAACTTAGCGCATGGTACTGTATCTTTCATAGACGCACTTAAAGATTATACGATATCTGATATAGAGAATAACACCAAAATAGTGTTAGGTTTTTTAGATGAATTGAACAATCATCTAATAACATATTTAAATAATAAAGAGTATAGAAGTGAAGTGCACCCACAAAGTTAGATACAAACAGGGGCATCAAAGTTTTTATGGGTCATCAAAGTTTTTTATGGGCGAATTTTAGGGTCTTACGAAATCTAAAGGGGTTGGGCAAAATGCCCAATCCCTTTTGCCTAGGAAAACATCAGTCATTAGCCTAATAGGGGTTATAGGGTAAAACATGCTGGTTACAACCGCCGTAGTTGTTGAAAATTTCAACGACTATAGCAGTTGCATCTATTTTGCAAGAAGATACAGGGTGGAGAAAACGTGTTGGTAAATGGAGATGTCAAGAAAAGTGCAGTCTCTAACCACCCAAAATTGATTTAAGCACCAGGGTTTCGTCGAGCAGCATCCTTATATATTCTGCCGGAGGAAGCCCGTTCGGATTAGACGTATATATTCGTTACGTATTGTAGTAGGTGAATACATAATTGAAGATCCAGGACTTTACTTCTGACAACTTCGTTCTGTATGTCGGGATACGATATAGGAGTTCTTTCTTCAATGTAGCGAAGAAGCTCTCCATTTTGGCATTGTGATAACATTGATCAATGCCACTCAGACTTTGTTGCAGGTTATTTGCTGCAAGTATAACTCTGAACCCGTCGCTTGTACATTGGTTGCCTCTATCTGAATTCAGGGTCGCCTCCCACGGATTAGGCATCTAATCCGTACAGCTTTAAGAATGTCGATACATAATTATTTCTTCATGTTATCACGCATGATGAGCGATAGGATTCCCCCCTTAAAGCAGTCGATAATCGGTGAAATGTACAGCTTCCCATTGATCCATTGGATCTGAGATATATCTGTAAGTAGCTTTGTATATGGCTTATCTGCGAATAAGTCCTGCCGAATCAGGTTTCCCTTCTCCTGAATCTCGGTTGTAGCTTTGGTCAGATCCTTAGATCTATACTTTCGTTCACGGATTAGTCCTATTTTGAGCATGATCCGACGGAGATTGCGTATACCTATCTTTTGCCCTCTTAGCGCAAGAGCCATATGCATAAGGGGAAATCCATAGTTGTCATTGAATACAGACTCATCAATGATGGACTGTATAGCTGCCGAAAGAACCGCATCCTTATCAGGCTTACCAAGATTCTTAAGATTCCTGTAGTAGCCTGACCAACTCACTTCCAGTAAATGACACATAGATTTTGCAGGCAATATGTCTTCTCTGGAGTGTATGAACTCATGGCAATGATGCGCTTTTACTTCTTCCGGTTATTTGCGAAAAAACCGAGGACATCCTTGAGTATCTCATTTGCTCGCTTGGTTTCACGCAGTTCGGATTCAAGCTCCTGTATCCGACGATCTTTCTCGTCGACAGGTTTGTGTTTGTAACCACTGCCTACAAAATATGAGGCACTTTATGCTTTCGGATATATCTACAATCAGTAAGTGTGCAGTATGGAATGCCAAGCTGCTCTGCAACCTTTCTTACACCAATCTAGTCTGAAAGTTCGAGAGCTTCCTTCTTGAATGAATTGTCGTATTGAAGTGCGTTGTACATATAAAATACAACTAACTTAATTGGATTATGAATATTCATATGATAAATTTACAATATAAGTTAATGATTTACAGTGTCTGTTGGATCGAAATAATGTAGCATTGATTAATATTAAATACTACTATAAGCATGTTATTAATAAGCAACTAAATTTTGACATTTAAGAAGTAGATTTAAGAAGAAATTACAAAAGAAAAGAAAATTATATACAATTTGAATGTTTAATTAAACTTGAATGAAGATTATCGGTCATTAAGTTTGAATAAATGGAGTAAAAAATGAAGTTTATAGCTCATATAAACAGTGAGAATAGAGTACAATCTTGCGAGCAACATTCAAGAAATGTTGCTAATTATGCAAAGGAATGCTTAAAGGTCGTTAATTTAGAGAAGACAGGATACCTTGCAGGATTGCTTCATGATTGTGGAAAATTCACGGATGCATTTTCTAGTTATATACAAAAAAGTGCAAAAGGAGAATCAGTACGAAAAGGGGAAGTTATACATTCTTTTGCTGGCGTATACTACATGCTAAAGAAATATCATTCAAACGAGAAACCGACGACATGTAGTGATTTGAATGCAGAGCTGATAGCTTATGCTATAGGAAGTCACCATAACATGTTTGATATTGTAGATATAGATGATAAGAAAAATGGATTTGACCATAGGTTGGAGCATCAGCCTCAGTATGAAGATGCGGCAATAAAAAATTTTAATGCTTGTTGTGCGTCTGACGAAGAGGTAGATAAGCTTTTCCAGTCTGCAAATTCTGAGCTTAATGCGATCTTCAAAAAAATAAGAGAGTGTGCAGAAGTTACAAAAAGTAATGAAGAATTAATGTTCTATATAGGTTTTATTGCAAGGCTTATATTGTCTTCAATCGTTGAAGGGGATAGACGAGATACTGCCGAATTTATGAACGGTGATAAGTTTGGGGAAATAAATAGTTTTCCATCTAAAAATTGGAAAACCATGATTAAGTCACTAGAAAATTTCCTTAATAGCAAGAATTCAGATAATGAAATTGGTAAAGCCAGGATGGAGTTGTCCAATCTGTGTTATGAGGCTGGTTCGAAATATACAAGCGGTATATATAGGCTAAACCTTCCAACAGGTGCGGGTAAAACTTTGTCAGGGCTGAGGTTTGCATTAGAAAACATAATTCAATTTAAAAAGAATAGGATTTTTTATATTGCTCCATTGATTAGCATTTTGGATCAAAATAGCGAGGAAATAAAGCGGGCGGTTGGAAATGAATTTAATAAAGAGGTTTTAGTTCATCATTCTAATCTTGTCAATTCCGAAGAGGATAAGTATGAAGAGCTAAACGTGAATGACTTGCTGGCAGAAACTTGGAACGCGCCAATAATAGTAACTACATTAGTTCAGTTTTTGAACACCCTTTTTGATGGTAGATTATCTTGTGTAAGAAGGTTTAAATCCCTCTGCAATAGTGTAATCATAATTGATGAGGTTCAGACAGTACCCCGAAAAATGCTCACATTATTTAACTTGGCTTTAAACTTTTTATCAGAAATATGTGGTGCAACTATTTTACTTTGCTCTGCAACACAACCATGTTTACAGAAGATAGAACATGCTGCGCATGTTAAAGATGAAAAAGTAATTCCACTGGATATTGAACAAAGGTTAAAGGGTGTTTTCAAGCGTACAAATATAGTTGACAAAGGTAATTATAAGTTCAGTGAAATAAATAATTTAATATATGAACTTGCATCCAATAATGGAAGTCTTCTTGTAGTTTGCAATAAGAAAAGTGAAGCGCAACAATTAACCTTAACATGTAAGAAAATCTCTGATGCCATCATCTTCCATTTATCATCTTCAATGTGCATGGCACATAGAATTAAAGTAATTGATGAAATGAAAAGTGCCTTAGAAAAAGGTCAACATATTGTGTGCATATCAACTCAGGTGATCGAAGCTGGTGTTGATATGTCGTTTGATTCGGTTGTTAGATTTCAAGCAGGGATGGACAACATTGTTCAAGCAGCAGGAAGGTGTAACAGAAATGGAGAGAATGCTGCCCCAAAAGATGTATATGTTGTTAATTGCACGGATGAGAATCTTGATTACCTTAAAGAAATAGAACAAGCAAAAATGGTAACACAAGAGCTGCTTGTTAATTACAAAAATAATAAGAGTAAATATGAAAATGATTTGACATCTGATAGCTCGATAAATTTTTATTACGAGAAGCTTTTCAGTGACGCATATATGCGTAGAAATGAAATGGATTATTACATAAAAAAATTGAACACAAGCTTCTTTAACTTACTGTCAATGGGGTTTGGCCACGGTAACAATAAATATGTTTTAAGACAAGCATTTGCGACCGCAGGAAAAGTGTTTGAAGTTATCGATAGTGAAACTTTTTCAGTGGTTGTACCATATGGAAAAGGAGTTAATATAATTACAGAACTATGCAGTAGCAAATCACAATTTGAATATGAATATAAAAAAACGTTGATAAATGATGCAAAGGGCTATACGGTTTCGCTTTTTAAATACCAGTTTGACAGATTGTTCAATAGTAAGGCGATATATGAAATAGCAAATAGTGGTATATATGTGTTAGATGAAAATAATTACGATGATACGTTAGGAGTATACGAAAACGGAGGTGATATAAAATGCGATATCCTAATATTGTAGAGTTTGAGGTGTATGGAGACTATGCGTTGTTTTCCGACCCTGTTATGAGAGTCGGAGGAGAAAAATGTAGCTATCAAATTCCAACTTATGAAGCCATTAAAGGTATTGTATCCTCGGTGTATTGGAAACCGACATTTATCTGGCATATAGATAAAGTGCGGGTAATGAATCAGATACAAACGGAGGTTAAGGGGATAAGACCTATAAAATACAATGGAGGGAACGATCTATCATATTATACTTATCTGAAAAACTGCAGATATCAGGTACAAGCCCATTTTGAGTGGAATGAGAATAGACCTGAATTAAATAAAGACAGGAATGAGAACAAGCATCATCAAATAGCAAAAAGAATGATTGATAAAGGTGGGCGTAGAGATATTTATCTGGGAACAAGAGAGTGTCAAGGGTACGTAGAACCAAAGAAATTTGGTGATGGCGAAGGATATTATGACAGTTTATCGGAGCTTGCTTTCGGAACTATGTATCACGGAATTACTTATGCGGATGAAGCATATTCTCCGGAAACAATAGGCAAGATGACAATTAATCTATGGGCTCCTGTTATGCGGAATGGGATTATAAAGTTTATAAGACCGGATCAATGTAAGTTGCACAGAACAGTGAAAGAAGTTCAAATGAAGTCATTCGGCACAGCTGCGATGAATTTTAGCGGACTTGGAGAATTTGAGGAGGTGAAGTAATGAGCCTTTTGCAGCGAGCAATTGAAACATATGACTTCATGGATCAAAATCAATCTGTAGGAATATATGAAGAGAATAAAGAACCGCTGGCACCTGTTGCACACAAGATTGTAAACTCCAATATCACAATTTCAATAGATATAACAGGTTCTTTCTTAACAGCCAACAAATGTAATGAAAAGATAATTATTCCTGTATCACAAGATTCTGCCAATAGATCAAATAATAATAGTCCACATGCTTTATGTGATACGATAAAATATGTTGCGGAGATTGATGATAAGAAGCATGAACTATATGTTAAACAGTTAAATGATTGGGGAAATTCGCGATTTTCTCATCCGAAAGTTGAGGCAGTACTTCGGTATATTAAAAAAGGCAGTGTCTTAAAAGATCTTGATAAATGTGGACTCATACGCTATAAAACAGATGATAGTATTGGTAATTGCGATGATATGATCCGCTGGATTATTCATGGATTAAGTGAGATAGAAAATGGAGCTGTATGGAATGATAAATCCTTATTTCAAAAATATACAGAATACTATATAAACGAGAAACTAAAAAATTCTGCGACTAATCTTTGCTATGTGTCTGGGAATCACGAAATAGTTGCAAGGCTGCATTTAAAAGGACTTGTTCCTCGGTTTCCAAAAGCAGTTTTAGTATCAGCAAATGATAGTGAGAATTTCACTTTTAGGGGTAGATTTAAGAACAAAGAAGAAGCTTTGTGTATTGGATACATTTCGTCTCAAAAGGCTCATAACGCACTGAAATGGATTGTGGCTAATCAAGGTGTACCAATTGGGAAAAAGACTTTCGTATGCTGGACTCCTCGTGGTATCGAAATTCCTAGAATAGATTTGCCATTAAGCTTTAATGAAAAAAAAGTGTTCAGGATGAGTGAATACAGAATCAAATTGAAAAGTTTTTTATCTGGATATAGCGAATTGAATAAATATGATGCTAGGGCGGTTATATCAATACTAGATGCAACTAATAAGGATGCTGGGCGCTTATCTTTAGTGTACTACAATGAATTAGTGGGGGATGAATATATAAACCGGTTGATGGATTGGTATGAAACATGCTGCTGGATAACCGTTACAGGCAATATATCGTCACCATCCCTTAATAAAATAACAATACTGTCGTACGGGACACAACGTGGGAATGATGATAATGCCAAAATGGAAATAGATTCCCAAATAGAGGGTCAGGTATTTCAGAGATTGTTTGTTTGCAGGTTAGATAAAACTCGTTTTCCCCAAGATATAATAACGGGTTTATTTAATAAGTCAAATAATATGCAAGCATACAATGAAAATAATAGGAGAGACATATTATTTACAACGTGCGCAGTTATTAGAAAACATTGGAAAGATCATCATAATAAGGAGGTTTCTATGGCTCTTGATGAAAATTTTAAAGATCGAAGCTATCAATTCGGCAGACTTTTGGCAGTATTGGAAAAAATTGAAAGAGATACTTATGATGCCAATGAAAAAAGAGAACCTAATGCAATTCGTCTTCAATCGGTTTTTGTAAAGAGACCTGTGTATGCATTTAAACTGATTATGGAGCAATTAAAAAATGCATATTATCCAAAAATCAATCAAGGTTATCGTGTTATGTATGAAAAGCTAATCGGACAAATTATGGAAGAAATATCAACATATCCAGCCAGTGAGTACGGGAAACCATTGAGTGAATTATATCTTATAGGTTATTATCTGCAAAAAAATCATTTGTATGAAAAGCATGCTAAAGATGAAGAAGTGAGGGAGACGGAATAATGAATAGTTTAGAAAATAAAATTGATTTTGTTGCACTTGTTACAGTCAATAATGCAAATCCTAATGGCGATCCATCGAACGGAAACAGACCACGTACTGATTATAATGGATATGGTGAGATTTCCGATGTATGCATAAAAAGAAAAATAAGAAACAGAATGCAAGACATGGGAGAATGTGTATTTGTACAGACGGATGAGAGATGTGATGATGGAGCTGGAAGTTTAAAGGTACGTGCAAAAGACCTAAAAAAAATAAAAGATTATGATGAGTTTTATAAGCGAGCTTGTGAAAAATGGACTGATGTAAGAACCTTTGGGCAGGTATTTGCGTTTAAGGACTTTGATTGCGCTTCTGTGGGTGTCAGAGGACCGGTTTCAATCCACCAGGCTGTGAGCATGAATCCGGTCGAAGTATATTCACAGCAGATTACTAAAAGTGTGAGCGGTGAAAAAAAAGAAGGTAAATTACGCGGACCCGATACAATAGGATGGAAACACTTTGTGAAATTCGGACTTTATAAAATAAAAGGCTCTATCAATGTGCAATTAACAGAGAAAACGGGATTTTCACGAGAAGATGCAAACCTTGTAAAAGATTGTCTAAAGACATTATTCGTAAATGACTCGTCATCTGCAAGACCTGATGGTTCAATGGAAGTTTACAAGCTATATTGGTTTGAACACAATTGTAAAGATGGACAGTATTCGTCAGCGAATGTGCATAGAAGTGTTGAAGTAACATCAAAAATAGATGTTCCAGCAAGCATTGATGACTATAGCATTCAAGTTAATCAGTTACCAGAATTAGCAGTTGAAGAAATAAATGGAATCTAACGAATATTTAATGATTTCCGGTATACAGCACTTTCTGTTCTGTAAGAGGCAATGGGCGTTAATTCATATCGAGAATCAGTGGAGTGAAAATTCATTGACCGCTGAAGGACGCGTTATGCATAACAGGGTTCATGACGGAACGGTTCGTGACAACAGAAATGGCGTTATTACTATTAGAGGTCTGCAAGTGAAATCTGATAAATATAAAATTACCGGTACCTGTGATGCTGTGGAATTTTTGCCGGATGATAACGGAGTTAACATTTCGAAAATGAATGGACCACGAAGGATACGTCCAGTGGAATACAAAAGAGGTCATAGTAAAATTTTGGATTGTGATAGAATCCAGGTAACTACACAAGCTATCTGCCTTGAAGACATGCTTGCTTGCGACGTAAAAGAAGGTGCTGTTTTTTATGGAGAAACGAGAAGACGTGAAACCTTTGAAATAACAGATGAATTAAGGTATACTGCGATTTCTTCATTGGAAGAGATGTGGGGGTACTATCGTCGTGGTTATACACCAAAGGTTAAGCCTACTTCCAAGTGCAAAAAATGTTCATTAATCAATATATGTTGTCCAGGAATCTTATACAAGCGTAAGCGGGATGTTGGGGCATATATTGAAAAACACATTTCTGAGGAACTTTGAGATGAGAAAACTTTTGAATACATTATATGTTACTTCTGAAAATGCCTATCTGTCACTGGATGGCGAGAATGTAGTGATATCGATAGACTTTGATGAAAAACATCACATACCATTGCACACTCTTGAAAATATAATTTGCTTTTCTTACAAAGGTGCCTCGCCTGCGTTAATGGGTAAGTGTGCAAAGTATAATATTCAATTGTCATTTTTCTCTCCTCAAGGATGGTATCTTGCAAGTACAAATTCAAATACAAATGGAAATGTTTTTTTGAGAAGAGAACAATATCGAATGGCGGATAGCGAAGAACAAGCCATTGCTTTTTCAAAATCGTTTTTATACGGGAAAATACACAATGCTTGCTATTTCCTCTTAAAATTCAGTAGAGACTATGCCTTAAGGATTGACTGTGAGTCAATAGAAGTCGTTGCCGGTAATTTAAAAAACAGTATTAAATATATAACTGATGGAGCCACTAAAGATATATTAATGGGTATTGAAGGTACTGCTGCAGCTGAATATTTTGGAGTTTTCGATCATCTGATTTTACAGAATAAGAGTGATTTTAAATTCTATTTCAGAAATCGTAGGCCACCGGTAGATAATGTTAATGCATTACTCTCGTTTGCGTATACACTTCTTGCAAATGACTGTGCTGCTGCACTACACGGAGTCGGATTAGATCCATATGTTGGATTTCTGCATACTGATAGACCAGGTAGAAAATCATTGGCTCTTGACATGATGGAAGAAATGAGATCTGTATATGCTGATAGATTTGTATTAACCTTGATCAATAACAAAATAATTACGGGACAAGACTTCTATGAGCAAGAGAGTGGAGCGGTTTTATTAACAGAGGACGGACGAAAAAAGTTCTTATCTGAATGGCAAAAAAAGAAGCAGGATAAACTAAAACATCCATTTTTGGAAGAAGAGGTTAGCTGGGGATTGTTGCCACATGTCCAGGCAATACTCCTAGCGAGAGTAATACGTGGGGATTTAGATACGTATCCTCCATTTTTTTGGAAGTAGGTATTATTGTGTTAATCCTTATAACTTATGATGTAAGTACAACAACCGCAGAAGGAAAAAGAAGACTAAATAAAATTGCAAAAATTTGTTGCAATTATGGACAAAGAGTACAAAATTCCGTTTTTGAATGTGATGTAGATTATTCCCAATACGTGTTTATTAAAGATAAACTTTTAAAACTCTTTGATAGCGAGCAAGATAGTATTAGAATTTACAATATTGGAAAAAATTATGCTTCAAAGATAGAACACTTTGGTAATAAAAAGAGCTATGATCCGGAAGGAGTGTTGTTGTTCTAATCGCATGTTACTTAATTAGTGCGAACTGGAAGCTGTTTTAATAATGACGCCTAATTTGCACAGAATAAACATAGTTTTATTAGTTGTAAAATCAGATTTTGCAACTAATAACGTAAAATTGTGTTGCGATAGCACAAGTAAAGTCTTAAAAAGCGACTTGAATTTGTGTATATCGCTGTCGCGTCCCGCATGGGACGCGTGGATTGAAATATCAGAGTATTATCACTAGGTTCATCGGGAGAAGTCGCGTCCCGCATGGGACGCGTGGATTGAAATTTCTTATCTCCGGTCTTATATACAGGCATGATGTCGCGTCCCGCATGGGACGCGTGGATTGAAATAGCTTGAAATTAGGTCGAACAACACGATTGTTATTGTCGCGTCCCGCATGGGACGCGTGGATTGAAATACAGATAGCGAAATAAAAACCCTATGGGATAATGTCGCGTCCCGCATGGGACGCGTGGATTGAAATAAACATTGCTTAAATGCGGTGTAGATGTTGGGAACAGTCGCGTCCCGCATGGGACGCGTGGATTGAAATATAATAGTGCACTTTTCCTTTCCTTTTTAAATCTCGTCGCGTCCCGCATGGGACGCGTGGATTGAAATACTCAAGGTTGCAAATTATCACCGAGGCGGACTAGTCGCGTCCCGCATGGGACGCGTGGATTGAAATACTTTTGAAGGTAAACGCAGATATGTGTATGGCAGTCGCGTCCCGCATGGGACGCGTGGATTGAAATCAAAGTCAAGAATCACATCATCACAGAGCATTGTTGTCGCGTCCCGCATGGGACGCGTGGATTGAAATAGTATTTTGGGGAGATTAAACACATGTTGATTATTGTCGCGTCCAGCATGGGGCGCGTGGATTGAAATATCACGATGTGATGATGTATTCTTTTGTTTTATGTCGCGTCCCACATGGGGCGCGTGGATTGAAATGCTAACTTGTTATTACTCAATTGAACTTTTAAACGTCGCGTTCCGCATGGGCACGTGGATTGAAATTATGATGCAAAAGTAAGTGCATATGGTGATTGGTATGTCGCGTCCAGCATGGGGCGCATGGATTGAAATCAATTTTCCGAGTTATAATATCGAAGTTAGTTTGACAACCTTGTAAACCAGCATATCAACCACATTGTTGTTTTATCATCACTATCTGTCTATTCGTAGCTATTGAGAATTCTAAGAAACAACCAGAAAAGGAGTCGCGATCATGCCAAAAGGAACCCCTAATGCTCAGACAAAAGCAACAGAAAAGTATCAAAAGAAAGCAGGACTAATCAATAAGTCATACAAGTTAAAAAAGGAATTAGTGGAAGAATTCAAAGAAACTTGTGATACACTAGGAGTAAGTCAAGCGTCAGCTCTTACTGGTTTAATGAAGCAGTTTATTTCAGAAAGTAGATTATTTTTGAAATAAGCAATGAATGATAAGGCCCTTATTTCAGAAAACAGGTCATTTTTGAAATAAGGAACACTTATCAGAACTATCACAATTTATCAAAGCAACAAAAAATCAGGCCCACGCCTGATTTTTTTTCTTACCCTATCTAATATCTTGCTTATCTGGCCCTACTCACACATCGCCATCTCAACGCTATCGAGATACTGACATAGCGACTTATTAAACTTCTCATAATCAGCATATGCAAATTCCTCAGTAGCCTGCGCGATATTGACATACACAGTCTTAGACTGATTATAAAAAGTAATCATCAGCGGCAGCTTGAATACCGTCGAAAATCCTCTAACAGTTAGATAGCTAGCTTCCTCTATATTCATGATATCTTCCTTTGAATGAGCACCTGTCAGATGATCATCCGTTAGTATCTCAACTGGCATCTCCTTGCTATCATAGTAATCGTACATCTTGGCAACAGCCTTGCAAATGCCCTCCCAGCCGGTAGCATACGTAAGATTCCACTGCGACAATAACCAGTTTCCATCCGCTCTTACTCCGATTAATAGCATCTTAACCTCCTGACCCATACCTCTAGGTATGTATCCAATATTTTCTGACTATAGAGTAAACCCATTATCATCCATTTTCAACCATCTGGTGCAAATAGTTCTTCGCATGCATATATACACGACAATCCGCATAGTTTCACTTTGCCCTGTAATTTTAGTATAATACTATGTAATAGACATAGAGATTACAGAACATAGGATATTACCTACTTAAAGATACTAGTGATATTCGCTAGAAATTGCAGACCATTTGTACATAACAGAGCGAACATCAAAAGGAGGAAAACTATGAATACCAAGATGAAGCTAAGATCAGCGATTGTGATTTTACTATCCGCATTGCTCGTCTTATCCATCGCAGGCTGCAGCAAGAAGTCGACTAAAAAAGAGGAGAAGAAGACGTCGAAGCCAAAAGTCACTGAGAAGCAAGAGAAGAATAGGAAAGCTGCGTATAGCGCATATAAGAACGTCATCGAGCAAAACGCTACGGCGATAAAAGCCTACTCGTGGCAGACCGTTCCCGGGAAGGAGACGTATAATACTAGAGGCATAGATAGGCCCATATCGCTTTGCGACATAGATGGTGACAAGATACCAGAGCTTTTCTTCTTTGCATCACAGAATCAGGGAATCGCGAGGTTGCACATATACACCTTTAATGGCAAGGAAGCAGTAGAACTCAGTTATGCCGGATTTGATGACGGTGTTAATGGCAGCAAGCTGTCTGACATAATGGCTGGTGCTGGTACTTCTTATGTCGTGTATAAGGGCAAAGAGTCAAATACTCTATACATATATGATTCAAACGGCGATGATTACATGCAGTATAATATCCATAGATACGTGATGAAGAATTCAAAGCTTGAGCTTGTTGAAATTCTATCTAACCGCGTTGGACAAGATGATTCGGGAAATACTTCGGATATATACAAGAGAAACGGTAAAACCGTGCCAAATGCACAGGGCGGTAAGTCTTTTACAAGTTCATTTGCCCAGCTCGATAAAGCCATCATTTTCAGCGCAAATAGAGAAGAGAACAACGTATCTCTATGGAAGAAGTTCAGCTTCGATGGGGCACTCTGCATCTCGTATGATCAGGCGATAGCTAAGCTGAGTAAATAAGCCTTTGCAAGCTTAAATATTATCTAAGAGAGGCAGTGCCTCTCTTTTTCATTTCTTCATTCTATGAAATTCTGTTAAATTATCTACTATATATGCTACAATAATCATTACCGCGCCGGTATACGTCTCTGTGATATGAAATTATAGGAAAAGAGAATTTATGATTAAGAACGGAGCTATTTTCATCATGCTTTCCGGCACCCTCTGGGGCACGACCGGAATTTATTCACATCTATATAGAGCGTACGGCATCCCACCAGCGACGATGTCAATCCTGAGAGTGTTATGTGCAATGCTCGTCATCCTGCCGTTCATGATCATGAAAGGGCGAAAGAGTTTTAAACTCAGTAGACGTGGTTTCAAGATAGCCTGCGTGCAGGGCGTAATCACACAGGCCGTGTTCAACGTGGCGTACTTCACAGCGATTGGTAAACTCGGCATGGCGAGCGCAGTCGTGCTCGTCTACACATCCCCGATAATCGTGGCTATAATGTCGTACTTTATATTTAAGGAAAAGCCCACCCTGAGAAAAGTCCTCGCCATGTGCGTGACCATCATGGGAGTTACATTCACGGCGACAGGGGGAGTGTTCGACCTAGGGAAGCTGTCTCTTTATGGCATATTCATGGGACTTATATGCGGATTCTGCTTTGCAAGTCTAGCGATTACTAGTAGACTTGGCGGACAGTCGGAAGATACGACAGCGATGACATTCTATACGATGGTATTTGGGCTCATCGCTCTTTTGATATACGGATCCATAGTTGGAATTGGTGAATTTCATGCGGATGGAAAGCTGGCGCTGATAAGTATAATTAATGGCTCGACATCTGTTGCCGTTCCATACTTCATGTACGGCTTCGCGATAACGAGGCTTAAGCATGTATCGTATGCGCCGATATTATCATCGGTGGAAAATGTCGCAGCGACGCTATTTGGCACACTGCTATTCGGGGAGGAACTCGGCCCATGGAGGGTTGTTGGTATCGTGCTGGTTATCACATCGATAGCGATGATTAACATGCCAGAACGCTCAAAATGCACCCTAAAATCACCTGGATGCGAATAACGCAAGGCAAAAAAGTACCAAAAAACGGAAAAATTTGCACAATTTTTGACCTAATATCCACTATTTCCGAAAACATGCAGACAAAGCATAAAAATAAAGTTATACTACATACATGAGAACAATAAATAATATCAAGCAGCAAACTTCTCGTAGCTAATAGCTAGTATAGCAGCAAGCTGAGAAGGAATAAGGAGAACTTATGATTAGCATATTCGATACCGATATTGTGACTTTCGAAAAGCCTAAGTACACATTAGAGATTCGTAGTGACGGCTTCACCTACACGCATAAGAAGAAGGGTGTGCTGAACGTTAGTTTTGACGATATACTAACCATTATCACGACGAACTACTTCAATTCCAATGGCAGCTATATTATTAATCTGGTTAGTGTAGATCCTAAGCAGAAGATGATAGATATAACCTTGGATGAGGATTATGGCTATGAGACTCATAATATCAAGGAGACTAAGACTCTTCTTACTGCCTTTGCTGCACATAAGCTCACCAAGGACTTTCCTAATAACATCGGTGAGTTAGACCTCACACTTGGCACATCTCTCAAGGAGAAGCAGATAAAGCTCCGCGGTAACAAGATTATTGGTGCCAAGCACGAGATAGATATCAATGATATTAAGCGAGTAGTATGCGTAGTAGGTGCAGTTGGTAGTTTTGGCGTATACACTAGCGAGACCAAGAAGGGCTTGTTCGATAAGCCGGACATTTCTGTTCCGATTAACTCTGTAACAGCTCCACTTCTAGAGTCGATAGTTACTAAGAATACAGGCAAGGGAATAGATTTCAGCAGGGGTAATAACTGGGATCAGAAGAACTCCGAATTTATAATTATTCGCTTTATGGAACCAGGTTTCTTCCTTACTGATAGGGATTCTATCAAGGAGGAGTGGCAGAAGATTGCCTTTGATAGAGTAGTCAAGTATGGATATTTCATCAATGGCGATATGTAATTAATTTGCTATTATCATTCTTTCAGATACACACTGTTAAAGGGGCGAGCCACAGGCTCGTCCCTTTAATTGCTCTATTATTTTGTTCTAAAACCCTATAAATATCCTTAAATAAGTAAAATTATTGGTTCAAAAAAATATTGCATGTTTGTGCAATTTGCATTAAAATACAATATACATTAGTTCAATTTAACTAACTTTTGTAAAATATATCTAACTTATTTAAAATTTTCATACTCATTCATAGGAGGAAAGATGAAGACAAATGGTTTCAAGGGAGTGTTGTCCTTTGTCGTAGCTGTGGCTGTTACCGCCGCTATGGCTTATTCGGCTGTTACGGTCGTAGAGAAGAACAATGCTGCCAAAGAGAAGGCTGCCAAGGAAGCTCAGGCAATTGGTTCAGAGGTTTCCACTGAAGGTCTTAAGGATGGAGAATACGAGGGTACTGCAACCGGTTACGGTGGACCCCTTACTGTTCGCATCACCGTTAAGGGTGGAAAGCTGACAGATATCAAGGTTGTATCCCAGACAGAAACGCCAGAGTATTTTAACAGGGCGAAAGCTGTCATAGGCAAGATACTGAGCAGTGGCAATGTAAATGTTGACTCTGTTTCGGGAGCGACTATCTCTTCGAATGCGATTAAGAAGGCAGTTGCTGATGCTCTAAGCAAGGCTGGATCGAAGCAGCAGGCGAAGGTAACGCCAGTCAAGAAAGACGCTAGATCTGCGAAGGGAAGAAAGGGTAATGCAGCAGGAACTTTTTCAATCGGAAGTGCTAACCTGAACGACGGTGTGTACACTGGTTCGGGTCAGGGCTACAATGGTCCGATAAGAGTTCGCGTAACAGTTTCTGGCGGTAATATTACTAATGTTGAAATACTTTCAAATAGTGATGATGCCCCATTCTTTAATCGTGCAAAGGCGGTAATCGGTAGATTGCTCGGAAGTCCAGGCAAGAGCGTGGATACAGTTTCTGGTGCTACATACTCTAGCCGCGGTATTATCGATGCGGTAAGAAATGCGCTTGCAGGTGCTGGCAAGTCTAATGTTACTAATACTAGTAGCAGCACAAACACGCCTGCTGTACCGGATAATAAGCCAAGTGAGGACAATGTATCTCCAGCGGTTAACCCTGAGACTGGAGAACCAGCATATGTTGATGCAGCACTACGTAAGCACTATCCAGGAGACAAGCTAAAGGATGGAGACTATACTGGAATCGGTATTGGATACCTCAATCCAGGTGGAATCAAGACCTATATAACGGTAAAGGATGGCGAGATATCGTCTCTAAGAGTCGGCGTAGGTGACGATTACCGCGATGACATGGGACCATTTAGAAGCCAGGCGGAGAACGTGATACCGTTCCTGCAGGGTAAGGACGGTCGCTGGAACATCGCGAAGCTGGGATTATACCGTGAGTACTTTGAAGCTATAAGGAAGAGCGCTGATCCTAAAGCTAAGGTCAAGGAGCTCCTTGGCGATAAGTATGTCGGCATGCTAAATGGTCTATCGGGAAATAACACAGTGTATGACCTAACGCTCATGTCGCGCGCTGTAAAGGCTTACATGAACGACCGCTATGAGGGCAAAAAGATGTTCGATAGCGTGAGTGGTGCAACGATTAGTGCGAGCGGAATTTCGGCTGCTACCAAGGAAGCTAGCAACAAATCAGCAAACGATTACATGACTAACTCTGGGATTAAGGAGATTTCAATTGTATCTCCTAAGTCGAAAGCGGTAGAAGTAAATACAGGTAGCCCAGTCGACTTCTCGAATCTTAAGGTTAAGGTCGTTAAGCGAGACGGAACAGAATCGGAAGTAGCATGGAATGATTTTGAAGCAAACGGACTCAGCATCACAGATGAGGACGGAAATGCAATCGAGAACGGGAGCGACCTCAAGGCTTACGGTGATAAGAAGGTCATCAAGGCAAAGGTTATTCATAAGCAGTCGCTCTCATACGATAACTTCAGAATCCTCGTTGGTCGCTATAGCAAGGACTACATCGTTGGACTCGAGTACAGCAAGGACGGATCAAAGTGGTATAAGGCTGATACCTTAAATAAGGACTCTATAGATAGCAACAAGATCGATGATCAGCAGGTTATCGATGCACCTACTTCGTTTGAGTTTGAGAATGTAAAGGTGCGCCTAGTATCCAAGGAAGGTCACCGCTACGAGTACACAGCGGATCAGACACCTGTCAGCAAAAAGGTAAGATATGCAGTGGTTAAGGATGAGAATCCTAATGCACCGCAGGCGCTGTTCGTAACGTTCAAGCTATCTGGTACAGAAGCAGATAAGCAGCTCGTAGAGAATAATAGTGGAAATACTGAAAACCCAGTAACTCCAGGAACTACTGAACCTACTGAGAATCTTCCAGAGGTTAATGTAGACAGCAAGGTTATTGAGACTGTACTCGATGAGACAGGCAGACCTAAGTGGACACAGGGTGTTCCAATTAAGCCAGCTACAGTTACAAGCCTC
>ERZ773180.152-NODE-152-length-48903-cov-4.070361_pt1 | contig 48903 bp, 48 predicted proteins | sample MGYA00511080_ERZ773180 | MGnify/ENA primary metagenome ERZ773180 (study PRJEB29015, sample SAMEA2738175) | human oral metagenome | biome: human oral; feature: human-associated habitat; material: saliva | place: China | collected 2178 ... | reverse complement strand
GCTCGAATAACAGCAGTTTCAGCTTCTTTACGTCCGGCCTCTTCAATAGCAGTCAAGTTACGTACTTGGTTAATCCACTCGTCAACAACCTCTTGAGTCGCTTTTGCATCTAGCTCAGCCTTAAGTAAAGCGTTGCGCTCAGAGAGTTGGTTGATCTGATCTTGGGTTAGTAGCTGGTCGGCTTTAGAAGCAATAGCACTGTCTGTATCTTCAGGAGCAACTGAGTAGTCAGTAACAGTGTTACCAAACTCGACCTTGATACCAGTAACCCAAGCAGTACCTGTCTTAGTTCCTTCCAATAAGATACATAGATTAGTCTTCAGTTCATCATATCTTGTATCCCAGCCGAAGTTATAGACTTTCTCGACTCGCATCCAGTCTGAGCTACCCGTGAATCCAAACATACCTGGATAGTCTGCTGAAGATATAGCACCAGTCTTAGAGTTACGTCTAAACAGTCCTCCTGATTTAAAGACGTTGAAGTTATTCCAAGGATATTGTCCTCGTTGAACATTCTCATATTTGATCCAAGCAGACATAGTAAGAGTTGTATAGAACCGACTTGTGAACTCGGGTGCTATATCAAGTTTGAGGCTATTTTTACCGTTAACCGACTCGATCCTGAAGCATTCAGTTTGACCGGTTATATGGTTGTCTGGGAGCTTCTCTATACCAGCATAGCCAGTAGCCCTACTGTTAATCCATAGGTTACGCCCACCAATGACTAAGTCGCCGTTTAGAGATACCCATTTGTAACGACTAGGATCACTACTGTCACCCTGCTCATAGTCAGTATAAGTACCGATGTATTTCTTACCATTTGACTGAGCTAAGCTGAAGTCAGATCTACCGTCAGCACTGTTGGCATAGGCAAAGTGGACATAAGGAGTACGCCCATCGGCACCTGGCTTACCTGGAAGCCCTTGCTCACCGTCCTGACCTTTCCATCGCGTCCAACGGTATTTGCTTGGTTCTGGGCTATCCTCTCTGATGAAGTCCTGATAGAGACCAATAAACGGTTTATTAGAGTCTGTCTGACTGAATCCAATACGACCGTCATCAGCATCAGAATATGCGATGTGTGTATATTGCGTTAGGCCGTCTACTCCTCGAGGCCCAGGAATACCTTGATCCCCCTTAGGACCTTGTAAACCTTGAATACCTTGTGGACCAGCAGGGCCAGCAGGACCTTGTAGCCCGCGTTCTCCTGGGTCGCCTTTAGGACCGTCCGCACCTTTAATCTTAGTCCATTTATAGACGTTAGGATTGGTGCTATCTGCTTCTGTGAAGTCGGTATAAGTACCAATATATTCTTTATTAGTTGAGTCACTAACACTGAATCCACTAACACCATTTGCGGAATTAGCATAGGCAAAGTGAATATATGGTGTCTTACCGTCTGTACCCTTAGGGCCAGGAATACCATTAGCCCCGTCGTCACCTTTCCACTTTGTCCATCTATAAGAAGAAGGAGTAGAGCTATCAGTTGGGTTGAAGTCTTGGTAAATACCAATATAGGCTTTGTTGGAATCAGTCTGACTAAATCCATTACCATAGGCATTATCAGCATAGGCGATGTGGGTATATTGCGTTCTACCATCGGCACCTCTTTGTCCAGGGATACCTTGATCACCTTTAGGACCTTGCAAACCTTGAACCCCTTGAGGACCTGGTTCACCGTCAGCACCTTTTATAAGAGACCATTTGTATTTTGTAGGATCCGTACTATCGGCTTGTTCGAAGTCAGTGTAAGTACCCATGTACTTCTTATTAGGATCGCCAAATACAGTAAAGCCTGTCCTACCGTCAGCGGAATCAGCATAAGCAAAGTGTACATACGGAGTACGGCCATCCGCGCCAGGCTTCCCTGGAACACCGTTAGCACCGTCAGCACCTCGCCATGCAGACCAATGATAGTCTTCAGGGTTATCACTACCTGCGAAGTTAAAATCTTGGTATATACCGATGTGAGTTAGGTTACGACCTTTTTCTGGATCTTTAGTGAAGGCCGGGTATTGGATATCGTCAATACTACCAAAGAAATAATTACACCAAGCGAGGTGCGTATACTGGGTTCTACCGTCATCCAAATCGACAATGGTAATCTGACTTGTTGAAATTAAACTCATTACACGCCTCCTTCCTTGTCTTCTGGTGATAACGAGTAGTCTGTCACAACTGTACCCTCTTCGACTTTAACCCCAGTAATCCAGGCAGTACCTGATTGAGTGTCCTCAAGAATGAAGCGAAGATCCATTTTCAACTCATCATAATTAGGATCCGAACCGTAGTCATAAGTTACTTCGATACGTCTCCAATCAGAAGATCCCTCGAATGTAAAATGCCCAGGGTAATCAATAGGTGCTGCTTCATTTGTCTTGGAGTTACGTCTTTCCAATGGGATTGATTTAAAACAGTTAAATCCTTGCCAAGGGTTCGCCCCTTTTTTAACATTCTCATATTTAACCCAGGCAGACATTGTGAGTTTTTTATAGAAGCGTTTAGTGAAGTCTGGAGCAATATTAAATCTTAGATTGTTCTTTTGTCCGCTCTCAATACGATAACATTCTGTTTGACCGGTAATATGGTTTTCAGGGAGTTTCTCAATAGCGGCATAACCTTCACATTTACCATTTACCCATAAGTTCCGACCAATGACTTTGGTATTGCCGACCGTATCGTCCCGTTTATATTTAGTAGGGTCGGTACTAACGGCCCCGTTTTTAGTTGTAATTGCGACAGAGAATGTCGCTTTATCTTCGACGTCAATACGAGTAACACTAACGCTCTTCCTTCTGGACTCAGGGCGTTGACCCCATGGTTCATCAACTTCGCCATTAGCATTAGTCTTAGTCCAAATATAGTCAAAGGCTTCACCATGAGTATCAATCTCGACATCATCTCTAAATAGCTTAGCTGTTAATACAGTGTCAATGACGCCGTTCTTAAACACATCTCCATTACTAGACTCGATTGTAGTCAGAACCGGAGACACCCCGTCATTAACTGTAGCGATAGTCACATCTTGGAACTCGACCATCTGACCTTGCACCCAAGCTTGAATTGTAATGAGTGCATTACCGCTAGTACCTACGTTAGATCGTGATGCCCGGAATCGAGTACCGCTACCTGCAAGGTTGTTGTCAATGAAGTAACTAAAGTCAACGTCTGTTACTTCAGATTTACCTTTATACAAGGTTGGGATAAGCTCACAGCTATCTGTCAACTCACGGAACATCGTAGGCCCTGTAGTTTTTACAGTCATTTTGAAAGGTTGGGCGTCGTTGATCATACGTGACATTGTGTTCATCAAAGTCGAGTTGTTCGTTGGTCGAATAGCAACGACATTAGACAATGTGAGCTTAGTCTTACTATAATCTGTAGAACAGCGCACCATCTCAACGACACGAGCTCTGATAAGCAATCCGCCGACGAAGTTCTCATCGGTCATGAAGATCACATCACCGATCTTGATATCGTAACGTTGAAGAACCATAGCCGAGTTAAGACTGATTTCCCATGTAGTTATAGGATACATGTAGTTACGGAGCATCTTAACCCCGTAAGCCCATGCTTCATCAGAGTTAGTAAACTCAGTTTTCACATCACGCACAATCCACGGGTCACAGTTATCACGCTTGTTAACCGATGGGTATAGCTTAGCCGAGATAGGAGCATAGATTGTATGAGATCCCCGGTTACAGTACATTTCAACGTGTGTACCATCTGCGGCTTTGATCTCACGAGAGTTAGGGAAGGTGATATATGCGCCGTCTTTGTTCCGCATCCGGATAGCAGAGAAAAGATTAGTCTTATCTTCTTTCTTAATAACAGAAGCGACGTCTCGACCCATCTGTAACCGAATGTCGGTACGAACTCGTCCTAAACCAGGCTCATTATCTTTTGCGACATTGCGAGATTTATAAACATTAAGTATATACTTATCAATCTGGCCACCATCGGTAAGTTTGGTTATAATCTCCATCTCACCATCAAACGCTTCAACAAGTTTAAGAATCCGAGCCAGACATGTATCATCATCAGATTCGAACTTAAGCGTCTGTTTGGTATTACGAATTTCGCAAATGCCCAATTCAATACGAGTAAATTTAAAGAGTTGCATAGCTTCGATGTATTCTAAGAACGACTTAGCATCCTTGCTCTCATAAGCAACAACCTTCTCGTTTAGTAACTCTAAGTTAGTTGTAACGCATTCTAAAGTAATAGTATAGTCAGTTTCTCTACGAGTCATTACGTTAAATACATAATCAGTATCGTCTTCATGGAAAGAGATATAGGACTCTGTAGTAAGGTTGGCTATACGCTCGTTTAGAACACCATTTGAATATTTATCGACAGTAAAAGTAAAGGTAGCCGAACCCTTACCGCAGTATTGATGGAACTCTTCATCGTAATATTTCAGAGAACCCGGAACATCGTTGTTAATATGGTCAACAATATTCATTGCGTTATCATGAACTGCTAACTGCCATGCAGGTTTTACATTCATTTTGAAGTTTCGGCCTCCTTTCTTATAGCCATGCTTCTTCCCACTCTACAGTAACCTCAGGGGCTGTTGTGACGAATCCGGAAGAATGAATTTCAAGTTTTGACTCTCCGGGAGGGATTGCAAAGTATCGAGATCCATTTGCCAGATCTCCTTCTGCACCAACCCCTTGGCTAGATGCCTCTGGATCAGAGATATATGAGATTTTACCCTCATACATATCGACAACAAGTTCACTACCAGCGTTATACTTGTTAGGAACTAGGTCATAACGTTGGACATTGGTCTTCTGGAACTTAAGTGATTGTACACATAAGGTATCCAAATGACCAGTGCCTGGTCTCTCGCTCCGTGCTCTACCATAAAGAACCCAGATCTTAGTACATTCTAAGTTCTCTTTGGTAGCATCAACGATAGTCTTAGGAATACCGTTGTATCCATATGTGAACTTTGGACCATCCTTAATAACATAAGCATTACCAGTTCTGCTGTTGAAAGCAGGGTTAGGCCGTTGTTGACCTGGCTCATTGTTATTAGATCCGAATTCATTCTCCTCACGAGGAAGCTTGTGAATATCGGTTGTGGTAAAGACCTGTACGACCTTATCACTATCAGTTGTGTATTTATCCAAGCTGTAGGCACAGATAAGTCGGTCGTTATCGTCCATAAACATAATTGCTAACAGACCAGTTTGACCAATCTTAGATGCCCAGAGTTTTAGGTTGAAGTCACAACGGAAGTTCTTAGCACCTTTAACGTTGTTCTTATCCGCAGGTAGAGTATACTCATACACAGCACACCCCCAGTCTTGACCAATACCTTTAGACCCAGAACGAGTCCAGTGTAAACCAGGACAAGGATAGCCAACGCTACCTCCATCTTGTGGTGCCCAGTCAAGTGTTAGGTCGCTGATCTCAGCGTGACTAGCTACAGTTAAAGGAGATTGCGAGCTAAGTTTACCGCCAATGTTCACACCCTTACGCCATCCAGCAGAGTCATTTGGTGTTAAGTTAAGAAGCAGTTGTGATTGGTCATATGATCCAGAAGCAGTTACAGCACCGTCTCTTCCTGAGGAGCTTGTACCAATTTCCATCACACCGTTTTTATTAACAATACCAATCCAACCATTAGTTCCAGCATTCTTAATTCTAATGCGAGGATATGCCGGTGCACTTCCTGCATTATTTAAAGTCATTTTGACAATATTCCCCTCTTTAGTAAGGGAACCAATGTCTGGAGAGTTGGTCTTCGATGTCAGTACCTTTGTAAGCTCGGAATGTAATAAACCATCCGGAACTTCAAATGAAATAGACACAGTAGCCTGACTCTTTTGTAAATCCTCAGTAAACTTAGGTTGACCTGATGTCACAGCAAGGTAGTATTTACCGTCCTGGTCATCAAACTGTAATTTCTTTGGTCCATCAGGACAATCAAGAGCCCGAGCCAATTTCGTACGAAGTGATAATAGCTCAGCTGGGCTCCCTGTCTTTTGTCCTTCAATGGTAATATCATAAGAGCTTCTTCTACCAGAAACCCATGTCTTACCAAAACGGCCAGTGCCGGCAGAATATGTATGTTCCTGACCAGCACCAGCATTACGTTCAACTTTAGTTACAGCATCGAGGAGTTTACCGATATCAACAGCATCAGTTCCTTCACCAAAGATTATAGAGAAGTATGATTCATCTCTCATAATCGTGGTAACACTCCATCTAACATATTTAATCGATCACTGTAAGTCCGTTGTGCATCTGCCATTCCTGGCGCCAACGCACGGTTTACAAGATCTTTATCCAAGTAAATTGGGTTGACTTGTCCTTGAGCAAGGAGGTCATTCCCAATAGCAGAGTTCTCAGTAAGCGTCGCCAATTTTTGGTCTACATTATTTAGTCCCCGTACCACTTCGTCAATAGAATAACGATTAGAAGCAATACTACGGCTTGTAGGATTAAGCGACGAATAATTAATATTTGAACCAGTGAGTCCAAGATAACCAGTTCCATTCCATGTATATCCATCAACATTAGACATATCTAAGACAGGGGTGATTACAGGCGACAGCTCCATGTTGTTATCAAGATATTCCGATGTTTCACCAAGAGCATCTTGAATATATTGTTGTACCTTGCTCATGCCGTTATTAACAGCGTTAAAGGATCCTGTAGAACCTAAACCTGAAGCGAATTCTACGATAATAGCACGACCAGATCTAGCTACTTGACGCCAACCTTCACCAGAGAAAGGTCCTTCTTTCGCAGGAGAGTGCGGGAATAGACGTTGTACCGCCCCCATGATACGACCAACAGCACCTTGTACTGCAGCCATCGCACGAGAACTAGCAATACCTCCAGCAAAGGATTCAGAAATAGCAGCCCCTGATCCTGAAGCATCATATTTCATACCTTCACCAGCCGCTCTCGCAACATTAGCACCGGCACCATTCGCTTTACCAGTTCCACTATTTATAACAGTAGAGAAATCATTTATCGCTTTATAACCAGCCGGCTTACCATCAACTGTTTTCAGCCCCTCATTAGCACTATTAGCAACTTCTTTTGCAGAATTATTAATATTACCACGAGACGCCATAATAATCTGACCCACTTTATTAAGTTCTTGTTGAGTCATAACTTTACCAGACTCATAGTCAGACATTAACCTATTAGCTTCTTCTTGACTAATCTGTATCTTAGAATTGGTCTCTTTATACATATTATCAACGGAAGTTAAAGCAGATGATTTAACCTTACTAATATTATCTTCCACTCTACCCGGTGCTGCTTCAACAGGTTTCATGAAATTATCCATGTGCATTTGCGCGACTTGAGAGAAGTCACCAGTTGCTAATGCGGTAAGCATATCTGCTGGGATCTGTCCCGATTTAAGCGCGGCAAGAGCTTTAGTAGTATCTAGTCTACCGCCCAAATATGTATCTAAGTTGGTAAAGGCTTGAGTTACAAGTGCGGTATCGAAATTACCATCCCCTGCAAGTCCTTGCTCTACAGCGGCCTTAATCTCTTGTGCTTTCTGACCAGCGGCTTCAGCAGACCCATCAAATCCAGACAAATATTGTTGCATTTGTTCCATGGACATGCCTGAGAAGTCGCCCTCCGCCATTTTCTGGAGCATCTCTTGAGGGATCTGTCCAGATTTAAGAGCGGCCATAGCCTTAGTCATATCAAGTTTACCGCCAAGGTGCTCATTCAGCATATTGAATGCACCATTAAGTAAGCTCATGTCCCAATTACCGTCTCCACCAAGTCCTTGTTCAAGGGTTTTCTTGATATCGTCGGCATTTGCCTTAACTTCAGGTTTGGCTGTAAGTACGCCATTTGCATAGTCATACCCTGCTTTTTCAGCAATCTGTTTGACTTGAGCTTCAGACATACCCATTTCAACCATTTTGGAGAATAACTTACCAGCTTCGTTAGCGTCAATGGTTTTGTTCTTAAGACCTTGGATAAACTCATTAGCACCTTGGATACCTAATTGCGAACAGAATGTCTTAAAGTATTCAAGCCCATCTTTTGACTTAGCTGCAATATTCATAGCGCCTTGGACTTCAGCGGTACCTAGCCTATCCAACTGCTTAATTGCAGCATCAACACCGCCTTTAGCGGCGAGTTCCGCATAGGTTTTAATACCGTCAACACGTTCGTGCAACCATTTTTCAAATCCTTGTGCACCGCTTTGTAGAGCTTCTTTAGCCTTTTTAAAGTATCCCCCTATACCAGGTATTTGCGCGAAGGCATCCATAATAAAGGCCAGCATCGAAGTTACAATCTCTATAAGTAGTGAGAATATAGATGCAAGTACATCGGTTACAGAAACAGCAATAAGGTTACCATTATTACGTATCCATTGCGCGATCTGTTGAAAACCTAATAGCACAGAGTCAAGAATTCTAGTAATAAATCTAGGAATTGCTCCAATAACCATATCGACAGCAGCAGAAAGCATATCGACAAGGGCGCCAGCTATATCAACCGCAGCATTACCAATACCAATAATGATACCTTTAACTAGCTCAACACCAATGTCAATGAACTTACCAATATTACCGCTAACACCGCGAACCAAACCAACAACTATACCTTCTGCCATACCAGCGACAACTTCAGCGATATCACCAGATGACTTAGATGCCTCAGCAAAGAACTTACGGAAGTTTTCTCCGCCTTCTTTACCAAGACGTGATACGGTATCGATAAGTCGAGTAATAGCATCTATAATAGAAGCAATACCTTGTAAGAAATAACCAATACCAGCAGAGGCAATACCAATAGCACCACCGATCATAAGAAGTGATGTACCAAGTGCAGTAATACCAGCAATAGCTTCCCAACCGCCAAACTTACCAAGTAAACCGCCAATAGTAGCGATTGCGGTAACAACACCTACAAGCATACCCACTTGCAATAAGATATTATCTACAGGTATCTTAGTTAGCTCCTTAAGAGAATAGACAGATAGCATTAATGCGCCAACAGTTGCAGCAAGGCCGATAATGCCTTCTTTCTTGATGTTCTGAGCGGCTTGTCCGATTTTAACGAACAAGTAAACCACAGCCACCAAAGCAGTACAGGCAATTACTACTTTACCGAAGTCTCCTTCCATCTTACTTAGAAGAAGAAGACCTGCAGAGGCAACAAGGACGGAACCCGAGAGTACTGCTAAGTTCTTAATGCCATCATTTATTCCTCTATCTCCAATACGGTTCTTTTGAAGAACCATAGCTAGAGCACCAAAGGCTGCTGTAACTACCGCCATAGCACCAAGGGCTTGGACAATAGCATCTGGATTCTTCATCGAGCCAATATTCTGCGCTAAGCTACGCATCATATACAGCATTCCGGCAATACCACCAAACATAACAAGTGCATTCTTAGTAAAGGATTGTTTGGTGTTATCAAGTTTACTAAATGCTAATGCGATACCACCAATAACGGCAAGCATAATAGTAACCGCTGTACCCCCTTTAATAAGGATGTCGGTATCAAGAGATCCTAACTCGCTTACTGCTTTGGAGATACCTGCAACGGCTTTAGCCATGGTAATGAATGTAAGAACTGATGAAGTCTTAACGTCCTTAAGGTTCTTAGCCATATAAAGAACCCCCATTATACCTACCATGATAACGCCTATAGAGGCAAGTCCTTTCTTAAGAGAATCTGCATCCAAAGTACCGATGTCTTTAACTACCTTGGCGACTTTCTTAATTGAATAAGCCAGACCAATAAAGGTTAGAATACCAATAGAGATTTTAGCAGAACCGCCATCAAACCCTTTAGCGTTTCGTTGCATATGAGCCATTATAGCCATCAAACCACCCATTGCCACGAGGATAGCCCCGGCAGAAAGAAGACCTTTCTTAAGAGACTCCCCGTCCAGGCGACCTAGCAACATAACAGAGCCCGAAATCATAAGAATAGACCCCGCTACACCAAGCATACCAAGCATCATATATTTTGCACTTTGCACCTTACTTGGATCGAATTTCTTAGTTGTCATCGAAAGTGACAAGTAGAATACTTCGAATGCGCCAAGAACTGCTACCAGTCCAAGGACACCTCGTTGAAGTTTATCCGCAGGGATCATTGACAATACCAGCAATGAACCTGTCAAAGCAGCAATAGCCAGGGCAAAAGATTTAATGTTTTGGAATTTAGCTTTAGCTTTAAAGCTACCAGTAATAGCTTTAAACATATTCGTAAGAGATCCTGTTACGGAGTTAGCCCCTTCAAACAGACCTTTACCGAATTCACGGAACATGTCTTTAATGCCGAGTACCTTCTTACGAGTATTCCAAAGCACAATAATCGCCGCGGCTAATGTAAGAATCTTACCAACTGCCGCAGAATCTGCCTTGTTGAAAGGCGCTAATACAGCACCGAATGTCTCGCCAAGAAGTTTAGCCATGTCACCGATACTTGCAAAGACGCCTTTACTCTTTTCATGGACACGGTCTACGCTATCGCCCAAACGGTTCATTCCGGCTTCGGCTTCTTTCATCTTACGATCTCCGAAGTCAGCCTCTGTAAGTTCATCAGCAGATACACCGGTAACCTTAAATAGATCTTTAAAGCCGTCCCAAATCTTCTTAAGGACTTTCCCGATCTCTTCAAGGGCTTTCTTAACACCCTTACTTACAGAATCAACAACCTCTCCAAAGTTCTTAAATGAGAAGTTGGTGTCTTTAAAGCTTGATCCGATTGATGAAGCGAATTGTTTAATTAGACCCCATAGTCCAGTTAAGGTATATTGTACACTAGACGGTAGGCTAGAGAAGAAACCCTTAAACCAAGGTCCGAATGTACTAGAGATCCAGCTCATAGCCGTGCTAAATCCGTTCTTGATACCTGCTCCAATTTTAGAGAAAGTATCACCTGATACAACATTAGCTAAGCCATGCCAAAAACCATGGAACCAGCCCTTAAATGTTTCTAAGGTTGTCTTAAAGTTACTGAAGTCGATCTTAGATTTACCCATTTCTTTACGAATGGTATTGAAAGCTTCGCCGATAACGCCTGCCCCTAATCCTAGACCACCAAAGATAGATTTGACTGCACCTAACTCACCAACCCACTTACGGAAACCATCAATAGATTTAACAATACCAGGAACAATACCTTCAGAGAAGTTCGCAGTAAGCGCTTTACCGGCGTCACTAAAGACTTTACCAGCACCACCAAAGTTAATCTTACCAAAGCTAATCTTAGAGATCTTAGAATTAAACCATTCAAATGCCTTACCGACACTATCTACGACTGGTTTAAGGAAAGACAATGAGAATTTTACTTTGTCTAATTTATCAGCATACTCTCCAAGAGTAGGCCAGTGTTTACGAACAATATCGCCAAAGGCCTTAAGAGAAAATGTAGAGTTTTCTAACCATTTTGAAAGTCCTTGGGTACCATTCTTGATTGCGCCGAATGGATTAGACGCAAAGGCCGCGAAACCTTTCTTGATACCTGACATATCCGGCATAGAGAACTTAAAGTTCTTGAACATGTCACGAATGCCAGGTGGGATCAAATATTCCCATTTAACAGCTTCACGGAACTGTTTCCAGGTTGTAATCTGGCGATTAAGAACTTGATCCATAGCCCCATTAAGGCTATTCCAGAACGTTCTATGACTTGTAATAGTCCGTCTGTAGTTGTTACGTAGGCTGTTGTAGAAACCTGAAAGGTGTGTTCTTAGTTTGTAACCAAACTGACCAGCCCAGGAGTCCATACGTCCGGTTGCATCATTGAAATGCGAGAATCCGACAATGAATTTACCTAGAGCTTTACCAAAGATAGGGAATTTCTCTACAGCATTACCTACCCAGAATGACCACTCGTTAAACTTCTTACCGTTATCGCCAAGAGCATGTCCTAGAGTCTGGAATGGATTAGTAATCTTCGAGAAGAAAGCACGCATCTCTTGTTTAAACCGACCAATAGCCGGTGTAAGAACTTTAATTACTTCCCAGAATTTCTTAAGCCAATCCATGACTTTCGCAACGCCACCAGGTAGTTTATCAAATGCCGCGGACCACTTCTCAGAGAAGTTGGCTAAGCCATTGTGTACTGCATCCCAGAATTTATTAATAGTATTTCCTACGAAACTAAAGACCTTACCGATCTTGCTAAAGTTTATTAGTTTGCTAATAAATACTTCGAACGCACGGATAGTCGTCCATAGAGCTTTCGCTATCATACCAACGATCAGAATAAAGTCCTTAATCATATGGTTTGGAATAAGCGTCGCGATAAGTTTCATCTTAGCGCCTACTTCAGCACCAATCCATTTAAGTCCTTGAAAGACTGCAATAAAGATGTGTTGGAAGGCATGAAGCTCAGCACTTCCTAGTCTTAATTTCTCGGAAAGTTTTCCGATAATATCAACTAGTTTTTGTCCAACTACAGTGCTAACATTTCCACCAAATACATGGGTGAAAGCGCCACCAATAGATTTAAATACGCCACCGATAGATCCGAATACCGAATCCATAAGACCCATTACTTTGTCACGTCCACCTAAAGACACGAATGCTTTCGCAAACTCGTTAGCCTTGTCAGCAGTTGCGCTCAAAGCATTGGCGGCGGCATTACCCCATTTAGTCCAGAATGCAGTAAGCTCATCGCTACCTGCCTGACCGAATAAGGTTTCCCATACACGAGCCCAGCCAGATGTTACTTGGTCTGCAACAGCCTCTGCCGCTTCACCAAAGGTATGGAAGTCAGAAGCCATCTTCTTCAAAGTTTCATCGTTAGCAAGCTGTTCAAGGGATTTAATTAATACTTCATTAGTCAACCAGCCGTCTTTAAGAGACCCCCGGAATCCTTCAGATAAGTCAACGTTTTGTCCTAAAGCCTTAGCAGTTTCGACCAAGATATCTTTAAACCGTTTAGTTGCCATACCCGCATTTTCAACAGACATCCAGTTCTGAGTATTCATCATACCCATTTGCAATGCTTGTTGTACCCCGAATTGGAGTGAGCGGTTAAATCCGTCTGTACTTGCACCAGCAGAAGCGGCCAGGTTACCCCAACCTTTCAAAGCAGTAGTGGCATCATCAAGACCCACCCCGGCATTTACGAACTGAGCAAGTGAGTTATGCATTTGCTTAACTGAGTATTTGGTTGTTTCCGCATACTTTTGCAACTCGTCAAGGGATCCAGTAATATGACCCATCTCAGATTTACCCAATGCAGCAACCAACATGTTTACTGAGTTAACCTTGTCCTCAAACTGACCAAACCCTGCTTTAAGCGGAGCGATTGTGTGGAGTATCTTACCTGCAAAATTCTTTGCCATAGACAAGCCCGCCATTGTGGCATTAGCGGCAATATTACCCAAGGCAACAGATGCTATCGATTGCAGCATGCTAAATTTACCGCTAGTCTGTTGTACAGAGGTGTCAATGGATTGAATAGCCTCAGACGCTTGTTTCCCGCCCAATGTTATAGGAGAAACAAAGTTTAAGACACCAGATGCAAATTTACTAAAGGTTCCTGTCGCACTACCAACAGCAGATCCGATTTTATTAAAGGCGCCCATATACATATCCCCTAGTTTAGGGGCAGAGCCCATTAATTCGGTAAGGGAGCGACCTAGAGATTTAGTGGCTTTCTCGGTATTTGCAAAGCTAGATTTACCATCGACTTTTGCAAGGGATTTATCTAAGTCTTCAAGAGACGATAAGGACTCTTTAAGACCTGTCTTGAACTGTTCATTATCAATACCGAGCTTAATAAGACGTTCTTCAATTATTTGTCTACTCAATTACTTTTTCCACCTCCCTCAATATCTCATCTGCAATAGAATCTACAATAGGAGTAACAAAGTTATTAGCAGGAACATATCCACCAGTACCAGTACCGTGGCCGTTAACAATAAGCACAACAAGAGGGGTACCATCTTTAATCTTCTTAGAGTTAGAATAGTATAAACTTAAACCATTTTGAGATTTTTCAACCTCCATACCCCAAGAAGAAGCTGTTGACCCTGATCGTTTAGGAGTAGCAGAAATCAGCCGGCTCAATCCACTCCGTCCACGAGATTGTAAAGCATGTCGAACTGAATCCATGTTTTCGGCTTTCTTAGCCATTGTAGACAACCCAGTTTTCTTCTTAATTGTCTGCACCTTTATTCGCATTTCGTTCACGCTCCTCTCGCATCTTACGAATTTTCTCTTGCCGTTCATTATTAATACGATCATAGTCATCCAATATTTGACTCGTAGACTTCTTCTTCTTAGGTGCATTGAATTCACCAATGACACCTAAAAGAGTTAAGAGCCTATGAATATTCCAAGTATCACATTCGAATGGAACCCTCGCATTGGCCATATACGCATATATAACCTCTGACGTCATAACCATTCCGTTATTACTTGGTTTCTCCACTGGATTGATAACTGTAGCTGTTGGTTTATCCTCCAGATATAACGAAATCTGTTCGATTACATCTGGTGTTAAATCCGAGTAGCTTATATCCTCTTGACACATTATTAAGAAATAGTCAAAGAGCTCAGCAGTGGTCTTTTCCTCTCGAGTTAAAAAAGGCTTGCGATATAATGTCTCCCACTCCGCAACAGTTTTTAAACTATGCTCGAAATGTAAACGGCGACCTGGTATAGTTATGAATTGATACGTGTCCTCATTATAATATTCCCGATCGGGTGTATCAATAACTAACATATATACCTCGCTATCAAATAAAAATAAAAGAGGGGTGTAAATTTACCCCTCAATTATCTTATTTCTTGAGTTTAGAAACTGATTCCGGAACAGTTCCTTTGTTTGGATCACCTACAAGGGCGCTAAAGAACTTAGAAGTTTCTTTACCATCTGCAGATACTGCATCTGTAATCATATCAATGAATAGTTCAGAGTATGCTTCCGAGTTAGCAAAGTCTTCTTGGGCTTTCTTATCCTTCCGGAAAGTACGGCCATCTTCAGAACGTTCACCGTAAGCCATCTTAAGAATAGATTCAACGAAGTCGAAGATCTCATCAACGTCTTCACGGCTCATCATTTCTTTGATATAGTCATCCCAATCCTTTTTAGCACGACCCATGATACGAATAATTTCGTCTTTACGTAAGTGGAACCAAAGTTCCTCTGTTACTGGTTCCCCAGTGTTTAAGTTGTTATAAGTTACTGTTTTAGAAATCATCTCTATACTCCTTTAATGTAGATTTATATTTCATTTTGAATTTTTGACGCCAACATGACCTTAGTTGTCCAACCCCTATCCCGCGTCGTTAAATTCTAATTACCCAGCGACAAGACCGAGAGTAGTGAACACTTCTTCTGGTGATGGAAGAGTTGGTTCAGAATCGGCAGAACCATAAATTTTCTTTTCAAGTTCAGTAAGTTTGTCTTTGTCAACCAAAGTGCTGTTGATTTCAACGTGCGCAGTTGGTTTCATACCTGGAACTGGTGTTGGTACAGTATCGAAGTCCCAAGAGAACTCAAGAGCATCTGGACTTTCGTTAACTGTTTGGTACTCTTTACTTGATACACCAGCAGATGCTGAGTAAACAAGGTGAAGAATGTATCCATGATCCAAACCTTCAGTATCATTACCGATACCAGTACGGTATGAAAGACCGAAGTCAGAACGAGCTTGACCAGATACAGTCACACCAGCAAGTTCTTTCTTACCGCCAGCACCGTTAGTGATCGGGCTACGTTTACCTTGACATTTGTTCCACTCTTGTGGATAAGTGTACGCAGAGATTTGTCCTTTGAAGCGTTCGTCTGAGCGCAAGTTAAGGTATTTCTTGTTGTTTGCGTATTTAGCTGTAGATTCAGCACCTTCTGGTGATTCTGAAACTTTAGTCAAACCATCCCAAGCTACACCTTTTTCGTAGCTACCATCACTCTTCTTAAGGAAAAGAACCCCGTTGTCAACACCGTATTCGTATAAACGTTTAGTATCCTGATCCCAAACTAATTTTGTCATTTAAAAATTCCTCCAAAAATTAAGCTTCTGAAAATTCGCCAAATGCATTAATGCGTTCGCCGTTTTCAACATTACCACAAGCAACATAACGTCGCTTACCACTAGTTGCACCGATGTAAGACAACCAACGATATCCATCAGCATCCATCCATTGATCATAGATAAATGTTTGTCCTGGTGTGTAAACTTCCACAATTTCCGCAGTAAGATGTGGTTCCGTACGGACATTAAGTCCAGCAACCCGTACTGTGAATTTCGCAGTTTCTTCGTTTACAACAACCTCATCCGCTGGAGTCTCTGGTTGTGGTGCGATGACAGGGTCTCCTTGAGGAAGACCAGTATATGGAGGATAGAACCATCCAACAATACCGTCAAAGTTACGTTCGTTATATCGTGCTGGACCACCGACGTATAATGAATCAGCATTTCCGTCAATGTTCTGCTCGATAGTCTTGATCGTATAACCATCCGAGTCTTCGATAACAAGACCTGTATGGCCATAAGAGTGACCGTACAAGTATGTTGTATCCATAACAAAGATAGCCCCTGCTCGAGGGTTTACACCCACTGCATCATATACAACTTCATACCCTAGACTTGCGGCAGAATCCAATAGATCGATAGCATTACCCCACAAGATCTTACCAAAGTAAATTTGGGAGATACTGTTTGGTAAATCGACACATTGAGTTCCATAAGAACCGTCAGCATCAGTACCGACTCCTTGATCCGCTAAAGAACGGGCATAATTAACAACCTCTTCTACTGTAGCCAAATCGACATTCCTTTCTAAACATAAACCACAAACACTTTGTGATATAAACCATTAACTTTATATTCCGATCTAAAAGCAGAATACCTAAAGGTATTTGCGATCTTCATAAATACTTCATCAGACTCGTTCTTAGACATGTATACGATCTTATACCCCATACTGGAAATATAAGGCGTATTGTTTGCCTTACGAATGTCAAAGTCTTCCCTAGTAACAACACAAGCTGGAAACTTAAGTATTACATCATCAGGAGGCGTGAAGTAGATATTAGGAGCGATATTATCCTTTAGTTTTCTAAGAACTGACTCTCTACTCTTCATACTATCACCTATAATTCATCCCAATGAGTGTGATCGGTATCAGGAATAGGTGTACCAGGGACTAATCCACTAGACACGCCAGGCGATATACCAGGAGAAACTCCCGCATTAGTTGCACCTTCAGAACTAGGTGTAACTGCATTGTTTATAGTATTAGGAATACAGGCGACATTCGTGTGCTCTTTAATAAACTTAAGGATATCAAGATACTTCTCGCCATCCCAAACTTGAATTATATCGTCCTTCAGTACCATAAGACCTTTCTTGAGCTCATCTGCTTCTGAGGGAGGAGCCATCAACACACCTAAATGATCAAATGCATCAATTTTTAATTCATTTTGAGATTTTCGAGCAGCTTCATTCACACGCTGTTCTAATTCAGATTTCAGTTCGGATAACTCAAGATCTTCTACTGTCAGTGACACTCTAGGCGGATAAGGCCTGATTGCACCAACTTTATAGAAAGACCCCATATACAGAATGTGACTAATTCTATTCACTCTGTCCGATGCATCATTTGGTAGTAAGACATCGAACCTTAGTTTAGACTTAGTATTCTGATTAATGGAATCTGTATCATCATGTGTATATGATTTACTAGATATTCTAGCAATTAACAAAGGGGATACCGTATAGGTATAACGATGATCCCCAATTTCAACTTCTTCTGTCTCTTTGGAACGGAAGATAAGTCTAATTCCAGCTTTTGTCATTTCGTTACCTTCCTAACTTTCAAAGACTATTCAGCTTTTTTAGGTTTCTTTTGTTTTGGAGCTGTTTCAACATCACCAAGTTTCTTTTCTTCCTCAGTCATAGCAACTCCGTTAACTGTAGCATCATAATCTACAGCCTTAGCACCTACACCTTTAAATTCAGTTGGGTCTGTTTGTACAGTCCAAGTTGGTTTAGTCTTAAGACCAGTAGAATCGAAGTTAGCAACAGCTTCGTCAGCAGCAGCTTTATCTGTTACAGTAACGACGATGAATGATTTAGGTGTACGGATAGCACCAGACATACGAGCATGCATCAAGTATTTATGTTGCATGAAGTCAATATCGAAGCTATCGAATGTAGCGATTTCACCGTTCTTAGACATACCGAATTGATAGTCTACAAGGTTACCAATGATGAATGTTCCTTGAGGAAGGGCGCGGTATTCAACAACTTCATCACACATGAAGTATGCAGCGATGTTAGCGTTGCCAGGTACTTGGTTGTTGTCCATAGATGGAGCATACAAGTAACGACCGTTCTTGTCTTTAAGAGTCTTCAATTTAGCCAAGTCAAATGGGTTGATGTAAAGACATGGTTTACCAGAACCTTGGTATGCAGGGAATGCTTTACCGATCACTTCGTCAACTGCAGTTTCAAATGTAGCAGCAGTTACTTTGATTACGAACAATGGATCATCTTTGATGATAGGGCGAATATGTTTTTCGCTGATCTTTTCAGGGTTACGTTTACCGTCAGAAAGTGTCAATGGACGTCCATCAGACAAGAAAGCGGCTTTAACGATTTCTTCTTTGAACTTAGCCATTTGAACTTGTTGGATAAAGTTAACAGCAGCAAATCCGCCATCTTGCAAGTCGATCAAATCATCATGATCGATTGTTTCACGACGGTGAACAGATCCTGGAGTAGTTTCACGGAAGTAAACTTCTTCGATAGAGTCAAGAGTTTGATTACCTTTGATGTATCCACGAGCGCGAGCTTCGTCTTCTGTAAGGTTAGCAAACATATTCTTAACGCGAGGAAGTGGAGACTTACCGAATTGTCCCATGATCTTGTCGATGTTAAGTGAGCCTGGGTTGTAGACATTGATTCCACCGTTAGTAGCAGGTTGTGGGAACAATGTTTCCATACCTACCAAACCGTGTTGAAGTGAGTCTTCACCTAGAACGTCGTTAGCACGAAGTACGCCTGCGAATGAAGTTGCGTTTCCTTGAATCGCGCTTTGTAGTAAAGTATCCAATTCTGCTTCAGATACAGCAGTATTAGTAGTCCCTTGGAATTGATTATGTTTCAAAACTTCTTCTCCTTCGAAAATAGAATGTGATACTGTATCACCAGCATCTGCACTAGATTCTACAGCGACTTCATTGTCTTCTGTAGCTCCGTCAACAGTTTCGGTTGCGACTTCTTCGTCCAAACCGTTAACTTCTAACTCATTTTGAGTTTTTTCAGTTTCTTCTGCTTCTTCAGCTTCTTCAGCTTGCAAAGCGGCATCAACGTCAGCTAGAACGCCACCGAGGAGAGTTTCAACCTCTTCATCAGTTAGACCTTCTAACAGTTCCTCATATGTACGAGACATGTGTCCCTCCTTTTTATCTTCTAACTCATCTTCAGTATCTGAATGAATGAGTTCCTGCGTGATACCAGTGTGAATGGTAGCACGGTCGCTTTCGTACTCTTCAGTCCCGTATGCGCTATGGAGCATAACATGTTCGATCAGCGCACCAGGATTGGCACCTTTGAGAACTAGACTTACTTCATAGATTTCACCATGAATTACGTCGTTACCGTTCTTTCGGATACCACGAGCCCCAATAGACATAGCGTTCAAATCACCATGTTGTAGTAGGACTCTAGTGTCTTGAGCATGTTCTGTATCATTTAGATACCCATACCCATAGACACCCTGGTCACGATGCTGAAGTTTCATGTACCCCAACACATTTGAGGGACTGGAGTAATCATGTTGCCAAACGATAGGAACTTGAGCGCCATCACTTTGTAGAAATGCATCATGACGAATCGTGACACCATCACTACATCGAATGTCGTTCTTAGTTACCCATCCGGCAAAATCAGCCTTCTTTTGCAACTAGAAAACCTCCATAAAAATTTTATACATCCAAGAGACGTCCATACTCATCTACCGGATTTCCGTCCGCATCGACATACCCACCTTGGCCATCGTTGTAGATTTCAGGATACCCCTGGGTTGTACCATTAGGATCACCAATACCCATTAGGTCCATACCAGTAGAGATGTTCTTATTGAAGAGCATATCTGCGATACGACTTGGGTGAGGTGCTCGACCTAGCATTGCACGGATTTCATTCGAAGTAAATATTGCATTCCGAGCAAAGAGATCTGCCGCAGTACCTAGTTGTTCAACTGGTAACATACGGAATGGGTCACGATAATACTGAATTACCTGACCTTGCGTTCTAGCGGTCTTGGTTAAGAACGTTCTATTAAGACCATCGACAATAGTCTGTAGAACAGGGTCTACTGCTCGATGGTAATAAAGATTAAGCTCAGCTTGCCCCGCAGTACCATCAAGAATCTTAGAAGAGATACCAACTTGGTTATAGTAATCTTGTTGTAACTTACGTAAGTCATCAACAAGGTTGTTCATGATATTACCACCAGTGTGAATGAACTTCTCATTCGCATCCAAGGTAGCAATACCGAACTGACTATTAGCTAGTTCTTCTTCGAGTTTCTTTTTACGGTCTTGCGCTAAAGCCTGCCTATGTTCACTCTTAGTAGCGTATGGTACTTGAATGAAACCATTCAAACGACCTGCCACAATCGCCTTGTCTTGAGCGTACATAAGATCCATCTTCTGCTCTATCAATCGTAGAGTAGCGTTCTGGTCTTTAAGTAACCCAATCAAAGGAGATTCTAAGATAACCACAGATTGCTTAGATAAAGTTAGGTCTTGTTCTAAACCATTTTGATCATTGTAGACCCTAACCCGAACAGCTCGAGGATACCATTGCATGATCTTACCTACTCGCATAGATAGGACATCATAAGATCCTTCATCATTCGGTTTTGTAGTCGTATCAACGGGGACAATCGCTACAGTACCCTCTTCCAATAGTGACCAGGCCAAATCGTAAATAAATGCACGACCAGTTTGGTCAATATTAGCAGACAGTGTTAAGCAATCGATCAAACCTGACTCTACAGGGGTTTGATTACCGTCTTCTTCGTTGATCTTTAAATGTTTAAAGTCGACCATTGCGACGTCAAGAGCAATCATAGAGATAATACTATTCACTAAATCTTGACGTTTGAAATTGTAACCACGAAGCGCACTTGTCGATCGTCCCCAACCAGAGCCGGAAACTAATGACTCATCATAGTCGAGCCCGTTGCGGGTTGACATGAATGCGTTCCATGATCCTAAGGGGTTATTTACCATCCTACAAGAATGCCTCCTTATTACGTTTATAGGCAACCCAAGCATCCATCAAAGCGGCAACGTTATCGATCTTTTCATTGCTTCGCATTTTGGAAAGTTTGTAGTTACCGTTATTGTCTTGAATTACAACAGCATTACCCATTGCGTATTTCATAAGTTCCTCGAAGAAAATAAGGTCGCGAGATGTCGCCATGTTCTTAATTTCACCTAGAGGAACAGACTCAGTTCTAACACCTTGTCGTACGACTTCGACACCAACGTCTCCGTTTTCCATAGTCCAACGATCAACAAACTCAGCAGCATTATATGGGTCGTATCCGAATGAGATAACAGACCATTCCATCTCGTCGATGTACCGCTCAACATCATCATATACTTGTTCCCAGTCAAGATAGTTACCGGGTAGTATAATCAATGTCCCTTCAGCTTGAAGCTGATCGTACTTTTGTTGTGCCGCGGAGTTAAGCCGTAGGTATTTAACTTCCGAAACATACGACCTTGTTTGTACACCGTATCTACCTCTACCAAGAGGTATGATCCAAGTGAACGCCCAGAAGTCGTCACCTTGAGAAGCATCCATACCCATTGAAACTTCCATACGTCTGAAGTTCTGCCTTCGATGAAGTTCTGTTTCTTCGAAAGTAAAGAAGTATGTCGTCCCTTCCACAGGTATTCCAAACCGTTTAGCCAGGATATCGTTCCTGTTCGCAGGAGAGTGTTCAGCCCGTCTAACATCACGTTGGTAAGCTTCATAGGAAACTGTAATACCGATGTTAGGACAAGCCTTCATCCACATGTCGGGATTAGCCACCTCTGCGAGGTCATCTAAACGATAATACCAGATAGAAGTATGTGGATCATAGTACTGGCCACGAAGAATATCAAGAAGTTCTTTCTTAATAGCATCCCCTACTGAGTCACGTACTGTACCTTCAGAGGATACGGCTAAGATAATGTAGTCGTCAATACCGTCTTTAGAAGCAGATTGTTCAAGGGCACCGATGATATCCTCTTTGATATCACCAGATAGCCACTCATCGACACTAGCATACTTGGCACGAGATCCTTGAAGTTTACTACGAGTCATAGGTTTAACCTGTAGTATGGAGTTTGTCAGTTTATTAACAATACCGTCTTTCGTAACAGCAAGTTGAGCTTGCGACTTTTGGGTACGAGCTTTATTAGAGCCTTTAGTAAGAACTCTGAATAAAGGGAACCCTTCGGTCGAACTGGCCGCTTTAGTTATAGCTGTAGCAAACGGGTATAACACCTCTTCTGCCTGAGCCATAGTAGGAGCGGTTGTTACTTGTTGTGTGGAGTTCGTGTCGATTACCAGACCATAGGCATGGTGTAGAGTTGCATATAGAGACTTGGCGTTACCCCGGGCGACAATTAGATATTGTTTGTTTCTAAGTCTGCGCTTATGTTTAACTATTTTGAATTTTCCAGTGTGTGGGTCATAGACCTTCTCTTCCTTGATCTCAAACCAAGCTAGTAAGTCTTCTGCCCAAAGACGGAAAGTAGGCAATAGGGTCAATGGTCTACCATCAACCAGGGTCATCTCATTCTCACAGAAGTCAATAAACCCTTGAATAGCGTCGCTATCGTAATAATAATTTGGGTTGGCGATATCCGCATCGATTCGGTTCATCTGCATCGAGACCTCGCGACATACAGGAATCTCACCGCGTATTACAGCGTCTCTAAATCTACCGTACTCGACAGGAACCGCAGTGTTGCTAAATACCACTGGTTACTCCTTTTCCTTAAAGGCGTTATTTACGTCTATTCTTAACGTCTTTAGCATGTGCTGCCGCTGTATCTTTAGCATGTTTACGACGTGCTTCAAGAATTTTAGCAACTTTTTCATAAGCTTTCGCATTACGCATATAAGCATCATGATATTTTTGTTCGGCTGGATTTTCAGTTTTACCATTCCGAACGCCGCTTTTAATCTTACTAATGTTGTCGGCCATGTTACGTTCAACTGTTTGTTTATCACGCAAAGCGTCTTTAACATGTTCGTCAATAGCTCTCTTATCAGCAGCATATGCAAGATCTTCGGTAAGAGCTTCTGCAGCATCGGCTACTACGCCTTTACGCTTTTTCCACTTCATACCTTTCTTACCGTAGTGTTGCAATAAGTCCTCATTTGATGGGATATATACCCCATTAATGTTTTCACCCATTTTATTTACCTCTATTCTCGTTATTAGCATAGTGTTTGATTACACCGCTCTTCTGAATACTCTCAGGCACATAGATATCGACGCCTCGAATATTCACAGATTGTGTAAAGTTGGTCATAGTAATGGGTACATCTTTAAATGCTTTAGCCCATTCTTGACGTGTCTTAAAGTCTTTTATGGCCTTCTCAATAGCCTTAGTATCGGATTTATTGATGTTCTTCGTAGCAACCGAAGATGGGATCTTACTATAAACATCAATACCAGCAGAGATAGCTTTCCCTATGAACTTAAGTCGAGCTTGTTGCTTTTTCTTAAGAGCTTCGGCTCTAGCTTTACCTGGAGCTTCTGCGAGTTCTTTAAGCTTACGTTCAGACTCAATTCTAGCGATTTTGGCTTTGAGCGCTTTAGTCGATACTTTGTCTCTATGACGATATAGATTGATGACTTCTAACTCTCGCTGATATTCATCAACAGGCATAGACTTTTTACGCTTGACTACAGCCTTAGCAACTGCTTTTTGCGACCTTGACTTTTGACGTCTACCAGATACACCAGCGCGACGAGAGCCAAAGATATGTTGATACCACTTCATCCCTTTACGACCAGAGTGAAGTAATACATCATCAGATGTCTCTATTGACATATTCCACCTCCCAACGAGCTCGAGTGAGATTTTCGTCACGAGCTTCTTTTAGTGCCGTAAGGACAGATGCTTGTGGTGGGTCATAAGAAATCATGACGCTGATACCAACAAACGTCTTAGCAAAAGACATGTTATCAAGTCGTCGTTTTATACCTTCATCCAGATCATCGATATGCCCATAGAAAAAGTCACCCCATGTAAGATCTGGATTAGCGACAACACTACAAGTATGTCCTATACCGTTTTGTACAAGAATACCTAAGGCAGTATCGATAGCCAAACCTATCTGAGTTTTTACAACTTTATTGGACTCGGGATCTGAATCATGTAATACACCGACGAAGTTAAGAATGTCTTCATAGATTGTATTCATTCATTTCATCCTTACCATAGTTTAGTATCACCCGGTTTACGTTCCACCCATTCTTGATACTCCTTCTGATCGTAGTGGATTCGTTTGTGGGTATAATCAGAGACCGTGATAAGTCCGTCAGGATCGAAACAATTCTCGGTCAGATTCTCAATGTCTTCTCTAGTCAGAGGATTCATATGATGGACAGTGATAACACCGTCAACATAAAGACCTCTTACACCAAGGTCCTGTCCAAGATCTCTACGAATGATTTCGTTTCGACAGTTAAGCCAGGCTCTTGATTTATAGAAAGGGTTGGAAATATCTCTTGGAGCCTCATGTTGAATTCCACGAAGTCTAAGGTATTCCAATCGTTCCGTATAGGATTCGAGTTTAGACATTTCTTTGTAGGACAATCTATTGCTCATAGAAAGTCCCCTCAATAACATCAGATGGTTTACCAGCATAACCTTGGAACGCTTTGTGCGCTTCTTTGAAGTCAAGTTCAGCTTGTTGGTCACTACGAATCAAATCGATACGTGCTTGCAATAGCTCCGCTTGTAATTCAAGTTGTTTGCGCTCAAGACGAGCTTTAGGACTTGCTTGGTTTAACCAGTATACGATCTCCGAAGCCGAAGCAGTTCCTTCCTGAAGACGCTTTTCTGATAGCTCCATCGCAAGTGCCATCATTTGCATTTCACGCTGTTCAGGCGAACGTGCAGGTTTATAGGCCCGTTGAGGAGTATCATAATTAGCAACTTCATTTGTCATAACTATTCAGCCTCTTCCTTTTGTTTCTTAGGTTTAGTAGTATCTGGCTCGATGATGTATGGACGGTTCATCACATAACCTTCTTCAGTTTTAACCCATTCAGAGCCAACTTCAAGAACAATTAGGCGTTCGCCATTATCTGCCAGTCGAACAACATTGTCTTCTGACTGTTGTGGTGTCTGTCGAATGTAAACTCCAGCAGGGGCCACAACTTTGTATGTAGTTTTACTAGTTGCCACTTGACTTTTCCTTTCTTTATTTGTGTTGTCGAATCCTTTCTTATGCTTTTGGACTCAAATAGACCGACTTTAAGTTAGTTTTACAAGTAACCAAAGTCCTGTCTAAGGCACCTATAGACTAAGACTATACGGAAAAGGAGCCAAACACGTATAGCCTCAGAAACCGATCTTAATATCGGCCTGTTAGAATCCAAAACCATTTTGAAAAAAATCGCAACGGGGGAATTTTTGATACCAGCGCCGATGCAAAGAAAGGGAGGGCTGTAATCAGACCCCCCGGGGGTATCAAATTTTTATATCATCTTCAGAATCTTCGAGGAAAGTGAGGTCCTCCTCATAATCAGCGGGTTTAGGAACAAGCTTCAAGTTTCCAAAGATGTTTTGTTCCAGAATTGAAGAAACAGCAACTGACCAAGCATGTTCATAGTCTTCTATCGATGCAGAAGTGAGCATTGGCATTAGTGTTGCAATGTAAGACTCAAGATTGTAACCATGACTAATGTCCCACTCACGCCAAAGGTCATACTGAGTCCAAGGATCGAATGGATTGTCTTCGGTAGTTAACATGAGTAGTCTCCTTTCTTTATAGGATAGAGATAGATTAGCCTAAGCTTATAGCCAATAGCTATACCTATTCCCTTTGCGGTAGGCACACAAGAACAGTAGGGTTTGAGAACCCACTAAACTATTCGTTCTTGATCTTCCCAATAGTTGTTGGACTGACCCCTAAAGTTTCAGCAACTTGAGAGATTGTGTAACCATTTGCAAGTAACGCCTTGGCTTTGTTCTTTCTAGCGTCAGTCATAACTTTGTTAGGACGTGGTGTAGCTAGTGTCTTAAGCTGGGCGTCATCCATAAAGGATACCAGTTCTTTTAATAACGTACCCGATACAGCATTAGCTTGTACTGCATCCCATTCATCATCGGTGATTGTGACAGGGTTCCTGCCTGTACCAAGCTGGGCACGAGCCTTGTTCAGGGCTTGCTGCTTGATCCGGGAGATGTCATCCTTCTTCAAGACTTCGTCTTCAGATCGTCGAGCAATCTCAGCTTTACTTGATACTTCAGCCATACGTTGTGCTTGTCTCTCTTTGATACGATTAATCTTAACTTGATTAACTTTATCTTTCATTGACAAGACTTCTGATGCATAAATCTTAGCAGCCTTAGGATCACGGGCTGGCATCCTGATATCCGCTGACTCAGCGTCTACCCGTTTTTTATATGCCTTTAATTCATTTACGTAGTCCGCGTAATGATGCTCCGTTTTTGTAGCGTTAGGCCCTAAGAATATATTAGCATCCTCCACCATATTCACAAGATATGTTTCTTTTTTATTTCGCCATACCATTTTTGTTTTACCAGTGCTTGATTTTGGATCCGGCACTTCTACCTGGTACCCGTCAGTTATGACGGTTTGTTTATGGCGGGATATAATTGTGGAGGCCGATGTATATTTAGCATCCGGATTTAAATCTTTTTTAAGTGTATCTGGATCGACTACCCTATCGATTTTCCTAGTCTTAGGATTATATCTTTCCAGCTCACCGTATTTAATTCTATCGACGTGGGTCATATACCGCTTCATTAATGCATCGATCCCGTTTTCTTCAGCAGACCGTTTATAATTTAGCTTGTGTTTTTCCGCATCGATTACGACCATGGAGTGTTTTACGGCACGCGCAATTTCACTCGTTGGTGCACCCTGCAATGTCATATCCGTAATGAGGTTAGAAACGACCCCCATCAAAGTTTGCTGGTATTTCTTTTCGATAGGCTTAAATGTTCCCGGCTTATCTTGATACATATTAGGATCAAAGTTAGCCAGCTCTTTTAAGCTGTTAGCTGTCTTAAACTTCCCTTTGTTATTAGGAATAAGATATGCTGTATCCCCATCAAAGTCAGCCCCTGACATTTTAGCAGCGACCTTAGGGTGGATACCCACAGCATCAGGACTGTTCTTAGATATCATTTTACGAGCGACACTGTTATTATTTACAGTGAGCTCAGGCATTTCAAATCGACCCCCATGAGGATATCGAACAAGAACCACACGTTCCCCGTTTTTATAATTAGGAGCATAGATTTCATTCTCCTTCATATCAGGAACAGGTAAGATAACATGCCCCTGAAATCCTTTAGGAGCTGCCGCTTTCATATGTACCTGCTTAGATTCCAGATCAGATGAAAATGAATCCAACAATTGTTTTCTAATTACCGGGTTGTTTACTTTCTTGATGCTATCATACTCATCATCGATTTGTTTTAGAGTAGCCTTCAAACGTTCATGAACAACAGTCGTAGGTTGTTTGGATAAGAATTGTGAGGATAAAGTCTTAGACCAGTTAGCCCAGTCGCCTTCCTCATTTACAATATTGACAGACCCAATTTCTGCAACCTTATTACCATGTCTATCAGTAACCCCTTTTTTATATACAGGGTTTCCTTTAGAATCGATAAGAACATTCTGACGTTTTACTGTAGCACCAAATGGGTTAGGTCCATCAATAGGTGCACCACCATCAGGGTTCTTTTTCAAAGGTTTTAATACATCTTGAGGCGCCTTATCTTTTGTTTTATTGGTATTGAATATAATATCAGTACCCTTTGGAACGTCTTTAAACATTTCCTCGGTACCATATAAAGCCATGCCCTTAAGATAATGCGTATCACCTACAGCAATACGGACCTGTGCATAAGATGCTTTACCTAAATTAAGATCTTTTACACCAGGGCGTAGGAACATAGCTCCGTCCATTGTAGATCCGTCATCATTTGTACCATGACCACGCTGTCCTTCGGGGATTGCATAACGAATATGCACACGATCCCACCCAATAGACTTAGGACGCTCCATTTGTTGAAACATTCTACTATCTCCATCGATAGCAAACTCCTCAACCGGACGGATTTTATCCATGTTTTTATAGATATCTTTCCGTTCAACCCCCGCTTTTGTCAATACTTTGACTGGAGTGGAGTTATTTTTGTCTGTAACCTGGGCAATTCGGAGGCTATGAACCTCATAATCACCAGATTCGACCAGTGCATTTAGTCCAGCTTTGAGTTTTTCCTTGGAAATACCCATCTGAACCTCTACACCTTTACCCACATCAACGTATTTTGACCGTTTTACAGCGTCTTTTAACGAGTCCGCAACCGCTTCAGTCTGTACTCTTTGTGCTCGAGAGGACTTATTTGGGTTGTTCATTTCGTCAATATAGTTGCGAACGGTCTGCCCAGTAGTACCAATTTCCTTAGCAATATCGTCTATAATTTTGCCTTCGGCCTGCAATTTTGCAATCCGTTGCATATTATATTCCTTCAATTCCTCTTTGGCAATCGTCACTTTTGAGCGATAAGTTGTGGTTGAAAGTCCCATTTGTTTTGCAATTTCGTTGTCGGAAAGACCCCGTTTTTTGAGCTCATCCCGCTCTTCGATGAACTTATAGTTCTTCGGTAAATGCAATAATGGGTCCCAAGGATAACGACCAGAACGTCTTTTTACCCCATAATGTTTGAGGATAATTTCTCGTCCTTCATCAGAAAGTTGACTTAAATCGTCCATGATTTCGTCTTCATTTTCGAAGACATTTTTGAAATCCAATGCAAAACCCTCCTCAAAATAATAAAAATCGTGCATTTTACAGCACGTCATTTAAGGCCCTAGCAGGCCCGTAGAGCGATTTTAGCACAAAGTGGAACTATTTACCGACTATATGCTTAAAACGCCGTAGAGCGCGAATATGAGCCTCTCAGGCCTATTCTAGCCATTTTGTTTCTAGAAATCTCGAAAAATCGTAAAAATCATAACATTTTATCCTATTCCCAATTGGATATCGATATGAATTCTAAACCGCACACAATTTTAAATATGCAAGTTCAGACTCAAGTTAATAACTTTTTACATAACCTATTTCAACCGCTTAACAGCAAAAATGTAACGTAGAAAATATGAAAAGGTCCATAAAATGAATATGGGTTGTTGTCGATTGGAAAACTATTGGACGTACCACTCGACAAGAAATCATGAAAAAATGTAATGTAGGGAGTAAAAAATCTGCTTTGTTGATTATGTATTATGAAGTTCAAAAATATTTTATAAGGAGGTAAATATTATGCCAGCACTAACCGACGTAAATCTCGCATATAAAATTATGTGCAGTTTGGAACTCACATCAACATCCCATTCAAAATAAAAGGTTGTGATATATAACCCAATTTCTCAAAAATCTTAAAAAATCAGAAATTCCTCGAAAAACCTCTAAAAACTTTAATAAATATGTTTTCCCCACAATCCCCACGTTTTTTCAGAAACTTTTTATATATATTGATTAAAAAACCTTATTTATTTAGGTAATTTTATATATTTATATTATAGTTCCCGTACGCGCGAGATTATTAAAAAATAATATAATATATATATAATTTATAACAATATATAAATATGCATAATATACCACAATAAACACATATAATCTTAATTAATATATTTAAAAGTTTTCTGAAAAAAACGTGGGATTTTGGGGAAAACTAATTTATTTTAGCAAAAATAGGCCAAAAATAGGCCAAAATGACCCCTTTTTTCCAAATTTGCCCCTGACAAGCTTTTTAATTTTCCCCACATTCAACTTGGGGATTTATAGAAAAACTTGGGGAAAACTTGGGGAAAAGACCAAAATCACCAAAGTTCCGGGACTTTTGATCCGACTTTTGATCCACTTTTTAAGCACTGAAAAACCTCTAAAAAACATGCAAAAATAGGCCTAAATTTACTCATACATTATAGCAAAAAAGGGCCCAAAAAAGTGGATCAAAAGTCGGATCAAAAGTAGGTCAAATGTGGGGAAATGGGCCAAAAATGGGCAAAATCCCCAAGTTTTTTACTCTATCCCCAACTTTTTTTTGGGGAAAATTGGGGAAAATCACGACTTTTGATCCACTTTTGTCAGGGGCAAATTAGCGATTTTGTTCAAAAACTGTAGAATTTTACACATTTATCCTACCATTTTGACCCTTACCAGAACCTAAATGGTCTGATTTCGGCTTCTTTTTCATCAATAATCTTGCTCATTTCCTTAATATGTGACATAATCCAACCGATATTACCATCATTTTCACCATCAATTCGGGCTTTATCGGCCGTTGTGACCTGTTCAGTAAAGCCATTTCCTTGATACAACCGTTGAATAATGGTAATTTTCTTAGGATTTACGTTGTATTCTAAGCAAAATAGAGCAGCATAGATGTCTAATTGTTTAAATGAAGGCTTGGAAACACCGGTTTTGAGGTCATAAATAAGCAGAACTTTGTTATCAGCGTCCCATTTTATACCATCAGCAGTGCCAAAACAGTTATCTGAGTAGTATAATAACACCTCAGACGACATACCTTCACGTATACAATCGTTAACAAACATGTTTAGAGCCTTCTTTTTAGGTGCAAGCTCTGTTTTTGACTTAATAAGTTGTGACGCCATCTCATGTAAGGCTGTCCCACGAGCAACATTTTGCTTGTTCTCATAGGATTTAGCCATCTTATCCGAGTCATATCCCAACCAAGAGTAACCTGATGGGGATAAAAATGCGTGTTTACCTACTAAGTTCCAGTGTGGTATCCATTCCATTTATATTAGCCCTCCCTAGAATATAGTTTACATGGGATAATGTTAATTTCCTTAGATACATCATCACTATCTGAGAACCTATAGACATACACAATATCGTTATTCCCGTTCAAGGGTCTAACTTTCTTTAAATATATAGAAACATTATATGTAGATTTAATATAATCAACTGCATCGCCAACTGTATTAAATAAATAAGGCATTCTCATTGTCTCATTATGTAAAAGACAACCGACACCTAGTGCCTTGAAATACCTACCCGTCAATTCTACAATATACATTATATATAGCTCCTTTATTTTCCACCAACCTGGAAATATAGATTTGGGTCTAAACCGAAGAATTCAAGCATATACCAGATAACCTCATGCTCATTTTCAGGATAAATGAATGCAGTGAATGTATCTTTGCCGAATTTCTCGATATAATAACCTTGATTAGGACGTTTCTTAGCCGTAGCAGAGCGTTTAACCTCCAGTAAAGCGTACTGAGAGCCGCATAGAACGATTAAATCAGGCATCCCTTGTATTGACCCAGGGTCTGTCTTAGCGACCAGCAGAAGCCCTCTATAGGCCTCTCTGAGCCTTTTAACGACCATCTTTTGGAAGTCAGCTTCCAACCTCGACGCCATATAACCAGTCCTCCTCAAGTTTTTCAATTTGCATATCAATAGGAACAAAACCTTGTTTTTTAGCCCAAGCGGCCTCTGTAAACCGTTTCTTATCTCGTACAGCCTTAAGAATATCCTTATCAACTTTAGAAAGAGAGGTGATATAGGTATAGTGTAAGTCTCTGTACGGGGTATTAGTCCGATCTATCCGACCTTCTGCCTGTTCCATTTTCCTAAATGAATAATTAACTGAGTAAAATAGGATAGAATCTGTAGTAGTACAATTCCATCCCTCAGCTCCGGCCGTGTATTGCACAAGATATATCCAATCATCACTAGACGGGATATGCTCATGTTTGAGGCCATTCCATTCTTTGTATAGTAGGTTGTTGCGTTCACAAATATCCTTTAAGATATCCAACTCATAGTTGAAATTATAGAAGACGATAAGCCGTTTATGTGTCTTAATTAGGTGTTCGGCTATACGAATTCTATCAGGATCTGTGTTCACGATACGTCGAACGAGCTGGGTATACTCAGCAATATTCAATATAGGCTCGTCTGTGAATGGGTTCCATCTTGTGTTAGCCAAATCTAGCAATGCCTTAGAGTCGAATTCAGCATATACATAATCCCTATGTCTTACTGTCTTGCGACTATCGCCCATGGGTACTATAATTTGGTTCCTGTATTTCTCAAGAACGGCAGTACCTATGTAGCGTTTGACCTTAGGGAATTTGACATACGGATCCCAAACCACATGGCGAGAAACGAACTCAGTCTTATTACGGTAAAACTTATTAGCGATGAAGACAGGCATATAGTCCATCCATACATCACCAGGGGTAGCTGAGAGCAATATCCATTTGTTATCGTTCCAAGCAGTCTTAATGAAGCATTTACCCCATTTACCATAACCTACAACCCTTTGCTCGTCAAAAATAAAAACGCTGTTGGATATATTATAGTATTTCTCAATGTTTTGCCATGAGTCTACTATATAATTATGTATCCCACAATTTTCCAGAGATTGTTGCCAGTCGGGTTTATCAGCACCTTTCTCAATCAAGTCCCGCTTCATAGCAGTAGTGATTACAATCAAAGGTCTTTCTTCCGTAAAAAAATCGACTCCGTATTGGGAGGCAGCCCAGAATATAGACGTGTATGTCTTACCTGAACCAACACCTCCCATTAATATAGAGCCGGATTTAAGTTTAGAGCAAGCTTCATATTGCTCGGGCTTCAAGGTTATCTTCCCAAGTTTTTTGGGAATCATTATTATAAGTAGTTAATATCGCGTTCAAACTCTTCCATATGTGGCGCAAGTTCGGGATCGATATCGTCTAGGTAGATATAAAGCTTCTTAACATAAGCCTTGATACCAGAGTTAGACCCAACTGTCCAGTGATATGGGTTAAGGATAAGGTTTGCGCGAGCACCAGGTGTGACATTGTCAAGCATAGCAAGTTGCTCAACGTCATCTGGTTGTACGATAGTACCTTGACCGTTATTAACTAGGACAATTTTAATCCATGGTTGAACCGTAGGGCCATTAGACAGAGTTACAGGCAAGAAGATTTTACCATTAGGCTGATCTTCAGACGGGAATTTAACATTCCAACCTTGTGCCGCTAGTTCAGCACCGACTTCAGGATCTAGTCGGGCAGAGAATTCACGAGAACCAAGTTTGTTATGGTCTGTGACACGTCCCCCAAAGTTAGGGAAGATAACGCGAACGTTTTCAAGTGTAAGTTGTTGTGTATTTGCCATGATTTTTTTCTCCTTTTCTAGCAAATAAAGTAGTTAAGCGATAGAGAGAGTGGTATATAATAGTAGAAAAATACGTCTAATATTTTACCTATAATATATGAGTATAAAACTCTCCATCTCACTCCCTCTATTAAGAGCTTTGTAATAAGTTACAGATTTATTATAGTAAAAATAATGACTATTCTGGTCTATCGAAGTGGAATTTAGGTAATTCGAAGCGCTGAGTAGTCTCATAATTCACCCTATCCTCAATTTCCTTAGACAGAATGTTGGTGTTCTTTAGCAAGTTATCATACACCTCACTAACATGCCAAGATATCTTGCGTGCTGTGTCGTTGTCAATGAGGAAATAATCAAAGTCCGTCTTAACCCCAGGCAGGTCAGCGGTGAAAATAATGTCTTCCTTGTGCTTGACAAACTCCAGTATCTCGTCACGGTGCTCGGTGTAGTAATCCGGTCTACATAGTAGCTTCATTGTATCATACCTTCTTTTTTCAGTTCAAGCATAGCACTAACAATGTCAAACACAATATCCATTTGTGACGATGGGAGTATACTATTATTATATCGTTCATAATATAAAGCGTATACAAGCACTGGCACGTTTAGGATAATTTCAGATAAATCTGCGACACATGAAATTGTGGCTATGGATGATTTTACAATATTAGGTAATAGCGTAGGGATAGATGACGCGTATTTCTCTGCGTAGCGACTGAATGTATCATATGTACAATCTGTAATACGGCAGAAGATCTCAGCAGAATTCTTGGTAGCATTCTTAATTTCTTTTGCGCATTCTTCAAGGAAAGGGCTAAGAATCTCGGCAATCGTATTCGCGCCTTCCTCATCAATCTTGATTGTAAGGACACCATCACGTTCGATTTTAAGACTATCCCAGGCTTCTTTATCCATACGGAATTCAAAAGGACTTTCTGGCTTCTTACCATGGGCTTCTTCGTGAGTCATATTAACAAATGGTCCAAGGTATTCACCAGTTTCAGGATCATACATTTTAAGGAATTTACGTCTGTTATTAGTTTCATTTGTTGCCATAGTACGCTCCTCCTATTCCAAGTAGCTGTTATAGACAATGATGGCAATTTCCTTAACGTTATCTGTGACGTATTCCTCATCGACAACGTCCATAACGATTTGCTCCTCAATAATGTCAGGGATCTTATACAGATCATTAGCGCTCATAGTGAACACCACAAGTGAGTTCCACCAGTTATCGGCATAGTTCTCACTAATAAGCTCGATGATAATACCGCTTTGTTTGAGACTAGCAACATAACCCATGAGTAAATCATTTTCGCTACTAGCCTGAGTCAGATTAACTTTGATAACGTCATTTGACATTTTCTTCACCTTATCCTTCTTTGTAGTTTCATAAGTACAGTAGTTGTCATACCCCCGCTCTTCGATAGGGCTGATAATAAACTCACGACCTTTGTAAGCACCTACCCACAACTTATAAACAGACGTAGCCCATACGCCAAAGAGATATATTATCAATACACCTTTTAATAGAGGTAAGAAATGCGGGTTCCACATAAATAGTAGAACCAACACACCAATTAACCCCCAGAAGAAGGCAGTACACATAGTGAACGCTATAATGAATATTGCATGTTTTGTTGCTTTATCACTCAAAGTAGTCTCCTTCATTAAATGTTAGAACCATTTGTTCTTGCCATTATTGTTCTTAGGTTTTACAATACGAACATCGAATTTGTAATTATCATCAGCCTCTTCATGGATAAAGACGTCGATAATAGGTTTATCTAAGTTATTAGCAATACGAGCGATCGTGATAAGGTTCTTAGGTGTTTGCTTAACCCAGCTGTCCCGCGTACCAATGAATACGCAATCCATTTGGAACAGCTCCCAAAGGTCATTTGCGTCAAATCTATAGTGTGCACCTTTAACTATTTCATGCATGATCTTGTGTAGATCATCAATATAGTCCCTGTCGTTAGCAGGGTCCATCATAAGAATATCAAATGCTGGTTCCAAGATATCCTTAATGCTTCTACTGACCTCTTTAATTTCAGGTCTTTTTACTTTTTTGTTTTCTGTCATGTTTCTACTCCGGCCAATCTAATTTAAATTGTTCGACAAGGTCGTCCCTTGTTCCTTTATATGCTGTCACACCTTTGTTCTGGTTGACGACAAAGACGTAGTGGTCTCCTTCAATATCTGATTCAACAAAGTTCAACCAATCTGAGTTGTATGCGTATTTGAACGGGTCATCTATCGCTAACAATATAGCAACTCGTCCTTGATACCATTCGTTGTAGATGAATAACTCATCTTCAATAATATCTTTCGGCATACATGAGCTGAGATAAGTAAACATCAAAGCTAGTTGCTGAGCCTTAGTCAGATAACTCTTATTGAACTCCAGTCGTTTCAGGACTTCTGAGAACCGATTGTAGACATTAATCAGCCCATAGTTCTCGAATATACTAAGTTCTTGGTATACTGAGAAGGGTGAGCCATTAGAGTTCACTAGCTTACAAGGTTCCTCAGGCTCTCTTACAGGTGGGGTATCGCCCTCCCTCAGGTCTACAAACAGTGATGTCAGTGCCATAATATACCCTAATAATAGGAAGAAACCGAAGATGAAACCAATACCTTTAAATACACTAAACTTCATTGCCAACCAGATGATCACCATAGTTGGCGCCATGTACATCATAGTCAAGATAACCATGATAAAGAAGAAATAGATATACTTAGCTGACTTTTCCATACTTATAATCCTCCAATCCTTCTAATACAATATCCTCGTGATACCAATTGTTGGATTTCAACGGGATAGTTCTAAGACCATTTGCCTTACGGATTTCGTTGATCCGCTGACGAATCATTGTCTCATGGTACTTGTATGCTCGGCTGTATTCAATACGAGTAATTTGAGAATACTCTGAGAACTCACGGCATTGGTCATAAATAACGCCACGACGGTTCATATACATCGCGATACTATCCCATAGTGACTTAGCGTATGAGCGTGGTCCCCATGCCTGCTTAAATACACGTCCTTCAGAATTACGTACTTGTTCTACCATGTTATTTCTCCTTTTTAATAGATCCATGAAATTCAAACATATCAATATATTTGTTGAACACTATATCGTTAGGTGCTAGGTCAATATCATCAAAACTTGGTGGCGTGATTAACCGGAATATCGCATTGTCTTTTTTAATTGCCTCAGTAACAACCGACCAATCACTGAAGTTCACTAGAAAGCTATGATCTTGTACTCTCTTAAATAAGATAGCTACTGTATTAGTTGATAAGTAGGGCGTATTATCCGCATAGAAAGTATCTGTAGTATAAGGTCCAATAAATTCTGGTTTAAGGTTAATAATCCTACCAGATGATTTAAAGTGTACTTCAACCCTTTCAATAGGTATCTCAATAAAGTTAGCTCCCATATTAAACCTCCCAATTTTCGTAGTGTAAAGAAACAACAGCCATAGCTTTTTCTAAGTAGCGTTTACCTAGATCATCGTCTATGAAAATGTTAAACGGATACTTATCTGTAGCTTGAATCGTTAAGAATATCAATTCAGGGTTAGCGAATTCAACTTTAGATATTTTCTTTAACCCGTCTTTAAATAATTTGAAATGCCGGAGCATAGTTTTATTAAAATCAACTTCCTCAGCGACCTTGTACTGACGCTTGTATTCCTTGTTTGTGATATCGGGGTTAAGATACTTAACAAGTTTCTTAGTATTACGCTCAGCACTGTAGCCATCGTCTTTAGATTTAGATGGGATTGGTTTAAAACCATGTACAATACGGATATCATTAAGTCGCTTGATTTCTTCGTTATGACGTCGAGCCTCGAAGAATGGAATATCGATTCGTACATCTGACAAGTAGAAAGGCTTTTGACCACGAGCTTTATTTTGGAATAGACCCATAACACCAATACAATTGTCCTCAATATTGTAGGCCAGGTAAATCTTCTTACCTGCATCTACTAGTTTACTAGCACGATACTCCAATGCAATAAGAGAGTCAAGCATAGTTGGTGTCAATCTACCAGGAACGTCAGGGTAGAAGATAAGCTGATCATTTACCCAAAGGAAATAGGCTTCAGTTGTAGCTATACCTAACTTTGCCGCTACCAAGCTAAATACACGTAGAGTTATTGGGGATAGGGCTCTGTCACTACCACCGTTGTAGTATAACCAGTCTTGATAGTCATTGAAAGTTTTACTGTCCAAAAAAGTTCGGGGATTAGCTATAAGCGAACGGGTCGCTGAGTTCAGAGCTTCACGGTCTCGTTTAGAGAGGCATTTAGCAAAGCTGTTTAAAATCAATTCTTTAATCATTTGATACTCCTTAGAAAAAAAAAATAAGAGCTGGGTAAAAATACCCAAACTCCTATTCTTCAGAAATAATAATTCCTTCATCTTCCTTTTTGCCGAATTTATTTGAAATCCAACGTTTAGCTTTTCCATAAGCTCCGGAGTGCGATAGCAATTTGTGCCCGATAAACAGACCACAACCGATCGCGATGTACTTACCAACGTTAGACGCGCCTTCTTTGACTTCGGCAGCGTGTTCTTCTTGAACAGAATGCCAAAGCTCAACCGCTTCGTCTTTTTCCATTGGTTTGATACATGCTTGGTAGTGGTTTTCTGTATCCCAGAACAATCCGTATGCATTATCGTCTCCTTCTACTCCTGGAAACCAACCATCGTATTCATAGCGTTTTTCGTCGTTCATTTTATGAACCTCCTTATTCTTTCTATATAGTGACTTGTAAATTTTAGACTACCAGATTATAGTAAACCGTAATCCAAGCTGTCCGGGCATGTCAATATACTCCTCGAATACAGTTTTATACCAGAACCCTTGCATATGAATTAACCACAACCGATAATCTTGGAATTTACGCTTAAACTGCTTCTGATCCTTGATATGATAGAACCATAGCGTCATACCGTCGACTGTACCGTCTTGTTTATGATTATAGATTACATCATCAAAGACGTATTTAAGCTCTTTATATACACCCTTACTCATGCTATCACCTACAATAGATATGTTGAGGGCATATGTAGATAGTAGCCGTTGATAGGGTGCTTCTTAATACTGATCTTAGCAGGGAAGTCATGAACTGTAACGCCCCATTCGTCTGATGCGGATTGGGTTGTTAAGGCTTCTTTTCCTTCTGGGATCTTTTGCCAGATGCGGACGTAGTCTTTTACAGTCAAATAACCATAAGTCTTAGCGTGCTCATGCAACTTCTTATACAGGTCAATAAGCTGAAGCTTAGACCGAGAGTAAATAGTACAGAATGTGATTAACTTGATTTCGTCCATTTCACCACTCCTTAAACTCTTCAATATAGTAGTCAGACCCCAACGGTGCGTTAGGTCCATAATATTCGAAGTATCCGTTACCTTTATTATAGATGGTAAACGGTTTCAATGCATGGGACTCAAACGGCTTGTCTGAGATATACCAACATAGACCGTCTTTATCACGATACACCTGCATCACAGCAGATACAGGGTTCATCACACGACCATGTAACGAAGGTCCTTTATGGCATTTAAGAATAGTATTCTCAATCGTAGGGTGGGCGGCGTAGATATAATACTTGTCAGTACCCAGGATAGACTGACATAGGTTATCGATGAAGTCAACTAAGGGTGGGACGTTATACGGCATAGTCTTACCTTGCATGTAGCACATAGTCTCTGCCATACCTTTAATACTACCTACATGGTGTCTAACAATCTCAACAACATTATCTCGACCCCACATAGTCTTAAGACAGTTCACACCACGATCGAGCTCCCCATCTGTTACGAATAGTTCCATTTGTTTTGCTCCTTTAAAAAAAAGAGGAGGAATGTATCCTCACTCGATTAGAAATCTAAATCGCGCCATAGTACATTAAGTCGGTTACGGTCTTCTTCGTCGAGTTCCGTAAAAGCCTTAATACCTAAGTAGCGAATAGACTCTTCGTCGAGTTTGGTCCATTCCAGCTCTTGTCTGAATTCTGTAGTAACTTCTACAATAGCATCAATTGTTTCTTGGTCTGGCTCATCTCGGAAAGACCACATAAGATGCTCAACTAATTCCAACTTACGTTGCGCTCTGTCTGTGAAACGTGCTCCAAAATATTCTTTTAGAACTCGAGTCATATACAAGCGGTTAACGTTAGCAGAATATAGCATGTGCTTCTTAATATAGCTTTCTTCGTATTCCATACCTTGATAATTAAATGTAGTCATAATTGATTACCTCTCTTTCTATATAGAAAGGTGTAAAAATTAGACTCCAGGGCCATGCCACATTTCCCAACGCTCTTTGTTTTTACGTCGAGGCTGGTCTACAGCACTAGGATTATCAAAATTGTAGTCGTAACTGTCAGGATCTATAACGCCATCCTTGACAAGTTTACGAACTCTACGATTTATAGTATCCTTGGACACGCCTAAACTAACCGCAATAGTTCGATTAGACCAACCCGCTTGTTTACAAATTAGGATTTCCTCATCATCTATAAACTTCTTAGGACGGCCTATCTTTTTTGGAGACTTCATAGTCCGTAGAATATCCAGTCCGTTATTCGGATTAAACGTTATAGGATCCATGGTAGTTACCGTGTGTTATCGACCATTGGTGCTGGCGAAAGATTAGGATTAACAGAATCGAGGGTGGCTGTTAATGGGCTAGTAGTAATGGCCTGATTGACTTTATTTAAAAAATCTGCTTCTTTCTTAGTTCCTTCTAACCATACTGCAGACATAAGGGCATAGTTAGACAGGTCTTTGAGGGTGTCAATAAGAGATTCGTCCGTCACCAGCGCTTCTTGCTTAGATAGTGTGTTCAAACGAGACATCTTATCTTCCATACGGACAATAGCAGCGATCAATCCGTGTTTCTCAAGTGACTCTTCGAAGGAGTTACCATAGTCGGTATTCTTCTTAACAAAGATTTCTTGAAGTTCCTTATGGGCATCATGCATTTTCTGTGGTGTTAGTTTGGTCATTTAGTTTCTCCTTTTCTTCATGGTATACGTTTTCGCCGTAGGAATAGTTGGTCATGATAAGTTTAATAATATTCAAGAACCCTTTAATGATTTTAGGATCTAAGTTCTTAACCTTAGTCTTTAGAACATAGCATCGCATATTGTTTAACATAACCAAGTGTCTAATCTGAGGCATTGATTTACCGGATGCTCGGAATGGTTTTGGTATACTTGCTACAATAACCGCCTCTGCATCTTTAACCTTACGAAGCAGGTTAGCACCAAGTCTAGCTTTGTTATTCTTACCGCGTTTCATTATTTACGACCTTTCTTACGTGAGTCATAACCTGCGAAGACGCTAAGCCCGATCGCCAATAGACCAGCTACTGCACCAATAACAGTGATTGTGTTACTTACGATAGAACCTGTAACCGGCAAAGTTTTTTGTGTAAATACGGGAGTAGCTTTTGCTGGCGCTGGTTGAGTAGGAGTTGTAGGAGTAATATCATTCTTAACAGATTCTTTTTCTACAACCTTTTCTACTTTAGGAGCTTTAGGTTCTTGTGATTTTGATGTCTTAGGATCTTCGGTTTTAGGAGTCTTAGGATCTACTTGTTTTGGATCTTGTGGTTTAGGAGTTTCTGGATCTTTAGGAATATCATTAATATCTAATTCTGGTTTTTCTCGTACTTCAGGGATTCCAGGAATACCCCCTTCGAATTCAGGTTTCACGCGTTCTTCTGGAATACCAGGGATACCGCCTTGGAATTCTGGTTTATCAACTTGAGGAGCTTCGTTTGGAACTACACCACCAGTCCATTCAGGTAGTTTTTCACGTTCTTCTGGAATACCAGGGATACCGCCTTGGAACTCAGGGATTTCCACCTTAGGTGACTCTTTAGGAATTTCAAATGTAGGACGAGTCTTACCATCAGCACGACCATTTCCTCCTACAAGTTTAGTTTCGGCATCGAAGCCTGTTCCTCCGCCATCCCAGCTAACGTTGATCTTGTTAGTAGGGTTGTACTCCATTTGTTTGAGTTTAGTTTTGTACTCAACATATAAAGTCTTCTTATCAATCTTAGCAAGATTTGTGTCAAAACCGTTTGTGCGTAGTTTAGCGTTTGCCAAGGCATCAGTTGCAGGCGCGTCGTACACAAATGGATCCACACTCTTAACATAGTAGAACTTCAAGCTGTTTTCAACGTATTCTTGATCGTCAGACCAGGTATCTGAGATGTTGACGTTTTCCATGTAAGACTTCTTGTAGTTGATACGGGCAGTCCAGTTAACCACGCTTGGGTCATCTTTATCCTGCCAGCCGTATTTATACAATGCTTCATCAGTAGGTTCTACACCTTTAGACCCAGCGTTCAATTCTACAACAGTACCGTTGAATGAGATTTCGTGCTTGGTATCTGGTTGCACAACTTCACGGTTGATTCGTGTGTTGAGGTTAAGTGAAATAGATTTGTCAAGTGGGTGTTCTGTGAAGTAGTTGTTGAAAGTAGTGGTTACTGTGTTATCAGCAGCCTTAACTTCAGCATTACCTACTTCAGATTCACCTGTGCTATTGTATACAGGGAAGTTGTAGTTTGTTTCAAATGAAAGTTCATTAGGGACATTAAAGGTCATAGTGTCACCTTGGTTGATTTGAACTTCGTCAGGGATATCGGTTTTGATGTTTACATTTACTTCAGACCAGATAGTGTCATCAGATTTTGTTACAGTAACTTCTGGATCAGTGGCTACAAGTTCTGTAGACCCTTCTGCCTTAGTTACATCTGCGAATACATGATCGCTAATAAGAGCCGCGCTGAATAATACGATACCCATAGTTGCAAGTTTGAATGTGAAGTGTTTCATGATGTTTTTCTCCTTTTGTTTATTTCCAAATAGATATTAAAGCCGTAGCCGTAATAATAAGTAAGCTGATAATGCTAATAGAAATCCCTATAGCTAGCAATATATAAATTTTATAAAACCATGCTACTAATACAAGTAGTATTGTTAGATATGAAACAATCTTACTAGTAGCACATATTTCTTCACTATTATATGAGAATTCTTTATTACTTGGTTCTACTAATAATTTCATATACACCTCTTTTTTCTTCATTATTATAATATAAGAAGTTAACAACAGGGTATAACACATGTTTAAGACCGTTAAATATATTGTGAATGATGTGCATTAAACCCATGATAACTCCTCCTTTTCTACCTCTTTTTTATGCTTCATAATTCTACCTCCCACATAAAAGAAATAAAAAAAAGAAAAGAGCTGAGAATATACTCAACTCCTAATCTTTGTTAGAAAAAGCTTCTTTCAGCTTTTTAACTCCATTATTAACCTTGTCTTGCAAGATGCTTCCATCATATACATCAGTCGCGATGACTGCCATATATAGTGCGATTGCTCCTGCGGCAACAGTGTTCATTACTTTGTTCATTGTCTGAACCTCCTTTTTCTTTCTATATAGTGACATGTAAATATTTTAGAGTTCCCACTTATATCCGCTCTTACGATGACCATAGCTAGTCTTCTTTGGACGAGGGTTGACTACTTCGTTTTCAGAAATACCTAACTCGTTAAAGGCAACATTGATCGCAGCGTATCTTGTCTTATCCTTTTTACTACGAGGTAAGAAAGCACGGAACTCATCGTTTCTTAAATTAGCTGTGCAGGCACCATTTCGTGATTCGTACATGATACCTACGTTTAAGAATTGCGGATGCTGAGAGAACCAGTCAATAACCTCACTAAGCTTCTTATCTTGGAAAGTTGAGGATCTGTATTCTCTTACTGCCTGCGGATACTTTTTGGCCATAGCCCTTACTGTAGAGGAGTTCGGAGACTTGGCTACTTTACTAAGATCATAATCATAGAACTTAAGAATACCTTTTACGATTTCCTTATCCAGAGTTGGTGAATGATGATCAGCCCATCTACCTGAGGTTTTGTATGTAGATAGCAAAGTATACTTAGCTCCGTATTTGTCCAAGATATCCATAATCCGAGTCAACTGTTTAGATGAAGTAGAAATGTTAGAATCAATTATATATAACATAAGCCACCTCTAATAGTCGATTGGAATAGGCCAGCCTACAACTCCTCTAACTCCTTGGTCACGCATAGTCTTTAATGCGTCATTCAGTTCCTCGACAGAGTGAAATGGCGTCAATAACAATGAGGCGTTCATTGGTGGCTTGAATTGGATACGGTTATTGTCGTATAGAATTAAAGTGTTGTACTCACCAGTTTTGACAATGTTGTAAATATTCTCTTCTTCCTCTTTAGGAATGATGAATATCTGAGTAGGAACCGCGTCCCCTAGATCATCAGCTCCCTTTAGAGTAGCAATGAAACCGAAGATGGTTGGGCGATCACCTTCGACTTCGCTTGCCTTTTTAGAGAACAGCTTTTTAATTTTGTTAAACATAACTACTCTCTTTCGTATTTAGTTCCTTTAAAGATAATATTACCATCACCAACTGCGAAGACGTCATTGACAGCCTCATGTACAAGCTGGTGGTAGTAGGTCATATCAATATCATCGAAGCCTTTATAGTTACTCGCCAGTTCCCAGCGATACCCCGTAGTTCCAGTTACAGCAACATGCTTATCTACGATTGTATCAGGGAAACCGTTTGAGATAATATAATCGACATCATGATATTCAAGACCAAGTTCAGCAGCAATCTTGCGTTTCTTAGCCTCATCTAACTGAGCAGGGGTCAATCCTTGTGACTCACGTTGAAGTAAATATCGTGGTTTGATCCATCGCGATTGAATCATTTGTGCGACATTACTTGGTTGAGTACGAGAGATCTCCCTACCTGTTCTAGAAGCATAGATCTGAGCATTCTTACCGATATATTGGTCATCAAGATAGATAGCTGTCTTAACTTCCTTAGTTGTGAAGAAGTCTTGTTCGTTAACATCGTCCTTGCTAAGGAGGGTCTTGTAGACATACGGGTTTGTCTTCTTACCGAACTGAGCACCAATAGCTTCCCATTTACCTTTCTCATCTTCAGGCCAACCGATTTCAGCAATAACGGTAGCACGGTTGAGCAAGGCCATACGGGAGTATGTGTGTTCATGTTCGAAGGTGTAACCAAAGTCATTAGCCCGTTTCATACAGTAGTCGATAATAGCCTTATCACCGTTAACGATCTTGATAGAGTCGGTCTTAATATGGGCTACCTGGTATCCCTTAGCTTGAACCTCGTGCTTAAGCATCAACATAAATAATGCACCACGTTTAGCGATACAGTTATCGATGTTACGAGGATCCTTGAATTTGTTAGGCCAAGGAGCTGATGTCATACCATACACAATATTGATAATGATCTTAAGCGCATGAGCAAGACCTTTAACAGATCCCCCTTCCAAATATGGACGAAGTTTGTCTGCTAACTCAGGATCTACCTCATCAAAGGCATGAGACGCTTCATCAATCTTACCGTGCTTGATAGCCATACGACATTTAACCAAGGCCGCAAACTTAGGTGTATATGGGCCAAAGTAGTTCATAGCAATCAAGCTATGCGGGTGCATTGAGGCGATATCTAATACGATAACGTTCTCGTATACACCAGGCTCGGCATATACATAACCGCCTTCTGATGGATCTTCTCCCATAAATTCAGATTTCTTCTTGAACTTATCGAAGGTGTATCCTGGGAATTCTGTAGCAAGATCATACCAGTTGAATTTGTCTTGCGGAGTTGGGTCATCGCCAAATAAGAATTTCTCAGCTTGTGTCTGAGTCTTGACGTTAGGGGATAGACCGTTGATCTCAGCAAGGACTTTACGAGCGCTCCATGCATCTTGACCGTCTTTAGATTTGAACAGCTCTTCCTCTGAGGTTACGTCATTAAGCATATATGCCGCACAACGACCCCATGCATGCTTAGGAAGTGGCTTAGTCCAATCGTATTCGAACTCGTCATGACGGATACCTAGCTTAATCTGCCATTTCTTCAATGACATCTTAGTATCCAGGAACTCGTAGATATCTCCATAAGAGATCTCGTTAGCCGCCCATATCTTAGCTCGCTTATCACCTTTCTCAATAATACCTTGAGAACGCTTATAACAGGCCATCTCATCATCACCCTGCATACGTCCATAAGCAATATGGTTATCGTATCCAAGGTTATTGAATCCCATCATGTTATGCGTATCAAATAACTCTCGTGTGCGTTGTGGTGTAGGATTGATTTCAATACCAATCTTGTCTTTGTTCTGACTCCACCATTCGTTAACGAGAATAGTTTCAATCTCACTGAGGCTAGTACAGTCCTCTAATCCTCGATATACAGCCTCTGGTACCTCAAGACCATATTTCTTCCAACCAATCATATATAGGTTACAGAAGACTTCTGAGTCGAAGAATGTTATTTCCTCATCAGGCAAGATAAGGGATTCTGAGATTGATTCAGATTCGTCCTCAGGCACATTAGAGAATTTCATCTGAGCAACCATCTTCATACATTGTTGCGCTTGGTTAGTTGAGCTAAGTGCAAATTTAAGAACATCATTCTGCATATGTCGTAGGTCATAAGTTACACCTAACTCATATGCCTCGTCAAGCTTGTCTTTAATAAAGCTAACCTCTGGAGCCGTCGCACCATGGTGTTCTTTACGCATACAAGCTTCAATGAAGTTCTTAAGTTTTTGCTCTGTCCAAATAATATGTTCCACGTCCTTATACATAGTTTTTTTATCCTCCTTTAAAGGTAACCCACTTGAAATATGAGCTACAGGGAGATCGTTTGCAGAAATAAGTTTCCGTCTTAACGATGACCCACCATTATATACTTTGATCTCAACATCATCAGATATGCGATTAGCCAAGCGAGTTGGATCGCCGTCATACCAATAATGCAAGTGAACACCGCCACCTGATTTAGAAACCTCAGTATATGTCGGAGGATATTTAGAAGCCAATTCTAAGTTCTTAGCAAGGTCTTTTTCACCCGCCTCATTCTTACAATCGAAGTCAATAACAATATGCTCGGTTGGAACACGGACAAAGTGTAACTTAGTTGGGTCAATCTCCTTGAGGGTTGTGGTGACATTGTCCCATTTCTTTAAAGGATTACCCGCCTCATTTGTGTATTGTGCAGGCCAGTCCTTTCCTTCTAAGTCAAATCGTGAAGTTGTCCGTCCCATAGTCAGATCAATCTTAGATCCTGCTTTGGACGATTCCTGTTTCTTTTTAGTCTCAGGAAAAGCTTCATCGTATTTGAAACCACGATACCAATTACGTTTACGATTACCCTCCTCGTCTTTAGTATCTTTAGTATATGTCTCAAAGAAACGTTGCAAACCTAATCGCAACCGGTTCTTATAACCATTTGTCTCCCAACCTCTTTCTTCTAGCATACCTTTGTAAATAAGCTCGACTTCAGAGAGAGTTGGGTTATTCTGCATCAAGAGTACGTTTTCACGAACAAACTCAAATATAGAGTCGCCATACTCAAGCATTTCGATATCAACATCGTTAGCATAGTAGAAAGCACCTAAGCGAGAGAATGTGTCAATCGCCTTTTGTGCAATACCTGCTAGTTCATATTGAATACCATTCATTAGCTCCTTATATCGAGGGCCTGCGATAAGATGACCTGTAGGAACTGCTTTAAGTAACCGACGTACAATCCCTGAGTCTGAATCACGGAATTGAGCACGTTGGTTAGATGCAGTAATAATCAGACCTTTAAATGTTACAGGATACGGTCTTTGATAAAGTTTACGTACGAATACTTCCTCATGAGATGTTACCTTAAGTAATGGAGTATCGTTCTTAATCCGACTTAAATCGGTATCTGAGTCAATCAACAACGGGAGTTCTTGCAAAGTACCTGTCGCATACTCAGAACCACTAGTCAGTTGCTTAAGGTCAATACCTCCAATATACTGCCCGAATAACATCTCGATTATTCTAATAATAGTACCTTTACCTGTTCCTGCAGGGCCGTATAGAAATAAGAATTTATCAATATTGATAATCTCCCCTGTGAACAATGCACCTAGACACCAGAGTATCTTATCTAGTTGGTCAGGAGCATATAGGACAGATGAGAGTTCGTCAAATGCTGGTGTGGCTTGGGTAGTTGGTGTATAAGGTAGCTGGAAGGTAGAATAGTCATCACGAGCCACCTTATAATTACTGAATATTATCTTAGAGTTGAATACCTGCAAGGATTCTAGTGCATCTTCACAATACTTAACGAAGTTGCGCATAAGACCCGATCCCGCATTCTGCATAAACTTAAGAGATATGCGTTCATATCCCTTAGTCTTAAGCTCAGCGTATTTCTTTCTAATCTCATGATCGACAGCACGAACTACATCGTTTTTCTCCATCGACCATTTCTCACCATCCCACATTGCATAAAAGGCACCACCTTTTACAACAATATCCTGTACATCAGCGCCTTGGTTATCTAAATAGGTAAAGTCTGCAGAAACGACAGCATCGGCTTTTCGATTAGGCCCCGATAGTTCTTCAACCGTAATATTGAAGAAATCCGGTTTTCTATCTGTCATAAATTAGCTCCTTTAAAATCCTATCATTACAACCTTGCTCATATCAATAAATTTTTCATTACATGCACTACCTAAAAATGGGGACTCCCCAACAGCAGAAGTCATATCGCGTCTAATTATAAATACTTCATTTTTAATAAACGCGTCTTTAAATGGCTTTAGATGATCTGATGGAATATAATCGGAACTGAAATTAATACCGTCAAAAGAATATTTTACTAGTACACTTTCTTGTCCTATATTATTCATCATCGTAGTCATCCTCCATATTTGCCATGTACTCTTCTTCAAATGCACTTGCACGGCCAATAAATTCGTTATACTCTGTATATAAACGAACTTCATGACCTGTATCTTCAGGCGCTAGGCGATCTACAACACGACCGAACATGCTGAGTTTCTTCATACCGTTACCGATTTCTCGAACGTTGCGGTGTTCAAGGATCTTGCTGATGATAAGAAGCTTTTGTTCGATCGTCTCTGCATCAAGCAATCCTGATTCATACAACATGTAAGCAACCATTGGTAGCAACGCTCCATCTTCAGTGTCATCTACAAATTTGCTTGCATATTCATAGAGGATTTCACCGAAGGTTACAGGGAATTGTACTGATGAGTAATACGTATCAGGTCCGAAGAAGTCGATACGGCGGTCATATACATCTTCCCATACATTGTTATCAAAGGCGTTATATGGTTGTACGATCTTCGTATCGTTAACTTCAAGCAATTCAGAGAATACATCAATAATAGATACGATGTTTGTTTTACTTAGTAAGAGACCCATACCATAGCGTTCAGATACGGCTTGTGCGATTGGAGTATCATCATACAACTCACTAATCATAACCGCTTTATATTGGTTCCATGCTTCTACGCTATTAGGGTCAGTATCATGGCGCATACTTTGGC
>ERZ773180.151-NODE-151-length-49142-cov-48.342657_pt1 | contig 49142 bp, 33 predicted proteins | sample MGYA00511080_ERZ773180 | MGnify/ENA primary metagenome ERZ773180 (study PRJEB29015, sample SAMEA2738175) | human oral metagenome | biome: human oral; feature: human-associated habitat; material: saliva | place: China | collected 2178 ... | reverse complement strand
CAGCCAGAAGCACCTGCGCCACTGCGGCGCGGAAGCGCTCACCGCCGGAAAGGTCACCAGTCTTATGATGCACACTCTCGCGACGGAAAAGCAGCCGCGCCAGCTGATCACGAAGATGCTGTTCGCTCGCACCGGGATTCGCCCTCTGTACGGTTTCAAGGAGGGTGATCTGCGGGTCGAGGGTGATGCGCTGCGGCAGGTATGCGGTGTTATCCAGACGGTAGAGCACTTGGTATGCAGGCGGCACTGGGGAACGGTAATCAGGGTCATTTGCGTGCGCTATCGCATTGAGAAGCACAGTCTTGCCACTGCCGTTTGCGCCCGTGATGTGCAGGTGTTCGGGTCCGGTCAGGATAAGAACCTCGGGAAAATCTTGGATTTGAAGCAGATAATCAACTTTATAAGGTTGTGTTTCACGTGAAACAGTGTTTTGGGTGTATGCATTCTTAAGGTCGGCGCTCTGCGGTGTAGATGCGCAAGAGTCGTTCTTCACCCGATGTAATTCCAGTACTTTCCGCCCCAGTGGGAGCGCATCCTGAACAAGTTCCAGATAGATACGCTCCTGCATGCGCAGGTTCTCTTGGGCTTCTCCAACTGCTGCACGTGCATCCGCCACCATGCTTTCGTGGGCTGTGTGAAGTTTCCCGGCAGAGCGCTCTGAACTGTTCTTATCCAGGCCCATAGCCATGCCAGGTTTCCGCTTTGACCGCTCAAATTCGCGACCTCGGCGGGCGTTTCGATCGAGCTTAATCTGGTTCTCAGCACGCTCACGCTCAGCCCTACGCGCCTCATTCTTCGCCTCGGTCACGCGACGCTGAGCTGCCTGCTGTTCGGCCTCCAGCGCCTGCCGGTAGGTGCTGTAGTTACCCTCGAAGAGGCGCAGATGAGCCAGTCCCTGACGGTCGGCGTGAAGCTCGGCAATCACGTGCACGCGCTCCAGTAGGTCGCGGTCGTGGCTGATAATGAGCGCCGGGCAGGGGAATGCCTCCAGGGTTTCGAAGAGCTGGGCTTTCGCTGCGGAGTCCAGGTTGTTTGTCGGTTCGTCGAGCAGAATGAACTCTGGGTCTGAATACAGAAGCGCGGTGAGTGCGGCTGTGACCGTCTGACCACCTGAAAAGGTGCTAAGGGGACGCATCAGAAGGTTGCGACGGGCCTGTGTATCGGTCGTAGTGAGGGCAGGACCAAAACCATGTTCGGCAAGGGCTACGAGGGTGCGTTCTTCAATATCCCAGGCGTCGCCTATGGTGTCGTAAAGGCAGGGGGAATATTCGCCCGATTCCAGCGCATCAAGCGCCTGCAGTATTTTTGTAATTCCAAAAATATCGGCAAGATGCTGATGCCCACTCAACCCTAAATCTTGCGGTAGGTACGCTATGTGCGGTGGGGTGCTGATTATGCCTTGACTAGGGTTTATGTCGCCAAGAATAAGTCTGAAGAGGGTAGTTTTTCCGGCGCCGTTATCGCCGATAAGCCCGGTGAGTGGCGCAGAAAATACCGCGGAAAGGTCTGTGAAAAGTGGGGGCTCACCCGGATGTGCATACGAAATATGGTCGAGTGTAATGTGGCGTGACATGGGCCGAGTTCCTTCGAGTAGGTGCTCGGATTCCGGCCAGTGCACATGAGGTGTGAAGGCATGAAGAAACCCGAGCGTAACGGTGGATGTACCTGTGCCCGGGTGCGTGCGTGCTGACAGAAATAGGCAGGATAAAGCGACTATAGAGCTGTGCCTATAAAGCTGCTGCGTGAGTGCACGAAAATTCTGTGAGATCCGGGCTTATGCTCGGTGGGTCATTTCTTTGATGCCTCCTAGATTCCGAAGTACACCCCGGTCGCGCCTTGGGTGGCTTCGGTTCAACAATGCAATCAGCTCTGTAGGTTACCCCCGCGGCGGGGCAACACGGATAGAGAGCTGATGAATCCAGCATAGGAACTATGTGAGTGGCGGGTCAAGTACCCTCCTATAAAACCTTCTGATAAGCACTGATACTCCCTAGAGAGCACTAGAGGGCACTAGAGAACACAAAAAGAGAGGCGACACCATTCGGTGCCGCCCCTCCTTTAGGCATTAAATCTGCGCGCGTAAAAACGCGGCTCATGCCTGAAAATAAAAGCTATTACGCCTCGTGGCGCTCACGGTACATGCCCAGCGGGCCCGCATCCGCGTACGCCTGAGCGTCGTTGTAACGGTACAGGCGCGGCGGGCGGTGGCGGGTGCCCTCCACGCGGCGGCCGGTGTCAATAATCGACTTCGATGCCGCAATCTGGCGGCGGAAGTTCGCCGGATCCAGGGTGCGACCCAGAATCGCCTCGTACACCTCACGCAGCTGCGCCAGGGTGAACTCCTCACCCAAGAAAGAGTGCGCAATACGCGAGTACTCGACCTTGTTCTGCAGGCGGTAGAGTGCGTACTCAATGATTTCGTTGTGGTCGAAGGCCAGCTCGGGCAGCTCATCCACCGGGAACCAGCGGATGTTCTCGTGCACGCGGGTGTTTGCAACCTCGGTGGCGGGAATCGACGCCCAGTACACCACGGAAACCACGCGCTCGTGATCAGCGCCGGGTACCGGGTCGGGCTCGCCCACAACGCGGGCGGCACGCGCCTCGGGGGTGCGCAGAACGTCGCCGAATGCGTAGAGCTGCTCCAGGTAACCGGGCTGCAGGTTGGTTGCGCGCTTCAGGGTTGAGGCTGCAGCCTCTTCGAGGGAAAGATTCGGGTTGAGCGGGCCGCCGGGCAGCGCCCACTGGCCCTTATAGGGCTCGCGGAGGCGGCGAACCAGCGGCAGCCACAGGGTCGGGTGGGTTTCGTTTTCCTTGGGGCGCAGGGCCAGAATAACGGTCGAAACAGCGAGGGATACAGAGGTGTGGTCCACGTCGTGGTGCTCTTCAACGGCAACTGCGCCGGGAAGAGGCTGGGCTGCGATGCTCATTCAGGCCTCCTGTGCGAATGGGTATCGATAGGTGTGCATACTCTACCCATTTTAAGGGGTTAATAGGGTAAAAATGCACGCAAGGCACCCGCTGAGTCGAAAACCGGTGCCCTCCGCGTCGTGTCAAGGGGAAAAAGTTCAGGTACCGGACACGCAAAGCACCCCTCCTGCCTGTCCAATAGAACAGAGGGGAGGGGCGCTCCAGCGTCTACTTATGCAACGTCTAACTATGTAATTTTAGGGTGCATGCCGGGGGTGCAGACTAGTCGATCTGCAGCTCGCCCATTGCGTCCCAGTCGTCGCCGTCAATCAGGCGAGAAATAATCTTCGGGGTTGCGGTCAGCAGCGGACGCATGTCCTTCATCGCCTGCTGGAAGTGGTCAGAGTTCACGTGCGGGCCAGCTGCGTCGTCGTTGAAAGCCTCGAGCAGAACGAACTCGTTCGGGTCCTCAACGCTGCGGGACCACTCGAAGAACTTGTTGCCTTCCTCGGCGCGGGTTGCCTCGGTGAAAGCGCGGGTCTTCTCGATCCACTGGTCAGCGTATTCGGGCTTGACGGGGAACTTTACAGCAATGAAAATCATTGGAACTCCTTAATGGAAGGGTAGATACGTACCCTCCCAGTTTAAGGCCTGGGCGCTTGCCGGCGCTGAAGAATACGGTGCGAGGTAGCGGTTTTAGCTTGTGGCTTTAACCGCTGTCTCGAGTGGCTTTTGCGGTTTTAGTGAGCCGCCGCCTTGAGAACCTGCAGGACGCGTTCCAGCGCCGCACGGTCTGCCGTGATGGCGGCTGCCCTCTGCGGGTTGGCGGAGTCGCCTCCGAACGCCGCGTTGTAGTACATGCCGTCACCCAGAAGCAGCACGGCGCGGGCAATCTGCTCGTCACCAATCTCCGCGAGGACGAGCGCATGCCAGCCGTCCTGTACGCGTGCCATGGTCTGCTGGGCAAGCTCGTTATTGCTCTGCGCCAGGCGACTCAGGGCGATCAGGGAGCGGTCGAACGGCGAATTATCGGGCGTGGAGGAATTGATGTAGTAGGCGCTTGCCCCCTCGGGTGCCTGCTTCATTGCCGCGAAGTCCTCTTCAGCCAGGGCGAGGGTGCGTTCTGCGAGCGCCTCAAGTAGCGCCTTCTTGGAGGAGAAGTGGTAGAGTAGCCCGCCCTTGGAAACCTTGGCGGCGGTGGCGACGGCGTCGAGGGTTGCGGCGCGTTCTCCCGAGCGAATCAGCAGGTCGACGTAGGTGTCGAGGATGTGTTCGCGGGAGTTGTTGGCGCGCTGTTTTCGGTGGTTGGGGGTGGTCATGGTTACCAGTCTAACCGCTTGAAACTATACCGTCCAGTTGGTATAGTTAATCTTCGTTTGTGGGCCCGCCCGAACCCCTAAAACCTCCGGGCAAGCCCCGAAACCACGCTAAAAGCCCTAGCCCAAAAGACAGGCCGAGCTGATGCCGCCACGTCCGCCGTATCAGCCGAAACCCCATAGACGCACGAAAACAACCCATGACGAATCACAATCCGCACACCACGGCTCTGCCCATTCACGCCCCCGACCAGAAGACCAAGCGCTGGGCGGCACTCGGCGTGCTCATGCTCCCGGTGCTCCTGGTCTCCATCGACAACACGGTGCTCGCCTTCGCGGTGCCCGCAATCGCTAAGGCGCTGAGCCCCTCCTCCGCGGAGCAGCTGTGGATCGTTGACTCCTACCCGCTGGTGCTCTCCGCCCTGCTCGTGCCCATGGGCGCTATCGGTGACCGTATTGGCCGCCGCAAGCTGCTGCTCATCGGTTCGACCGGCTTCGCGGCGATTTCTGCGCTCGCGGCATTCGCGCCCTCCGCGCTGATGCTCGTGGTTGCCCGTGCCCTGCTCGGTATTTTTGGTGCCATGCTCATGCCGGCAACCCTGTCGATTATTCGCAATATCTTTGTGGATGCGACCGAGCGCCGCATCGCTATTGCCGTGTGGGCTTCGGGCTTCTCCGCCGGTGCGGCGCTGGGCCCGATTGTGGGTGGTTTCCTGCTGGAGCACTTCGAGTGGGGTTCGGTGTTCCTGCTTGCTGTGCCGATTCTGATTCCGCTGCTGATTCTTGCTCCGATCCTGGTGCCCGAGTCGAAGGACCCGAACCCCAGCCCGGTGGATCCGCTGAGCATCCTGCTGATTATGACCGGCATGACCGGCATTACCTTCGGTCTGACTCACACCTCCGAAACCGGTTTCGACGCGGTGGCAATTAGCACCATCCTTGCCGGTCTGTGCCTCATCGTCCTGTTCGTGCTGCGTCAGCTCAACCGCGAGAAGAACGATATTCAGCCCATGCTGGATGTGCGCCTCTTCCGCAACACCGTGTTCACCGGTGCGATTACCGCAAACCTCATCTCCATGATGGTGGACGTTGGCTTCATCTACTTCGCCTCCCAGCATCTGCAGCTGGTCTCCGGTCTGCCGCCCATGTACGCCGGTATGCTGCTGATTCCCGGCACCCTGGCGACCATTATCGCCGGTCTGGTGATTGCGCGCGTGGCGGTACACTTCCACCCGGCGCAGGTGGTGTCCTTCGGTCTGGCGCTCAACGCTGCCGCGTTCGCGGTGCTCGCCTTCCTGGGTGCGCACAGTGACGTGGTCATTATCCTGATCTTCATCGTGCTCGGTACCGGTATCGGTATTGCGCAGACCATTTCGAACGACCTGATGCTCTCCAGCGTGCCGCCGCGTAAGGCGGGTGCGGCATCCGCGATTTCTGAGACCTCCTACGAGACGGGTGCGGTGCTCGGCACCGTCATCATTGGCGGTATGCTCACCGCCATCTACCGCGCAAACGTCGTCATGCCCGCCGGTCTGGATGAGACCCTTGCCGACCACGCTCACGAAACCCTCGGCGGTGCTGTGACGGTCGCAAGCCACGTGGGCGGCGAGCAGGCAAACCAGCTGCTCTCCTCCGCATTCGCCGCCTTCGACTCCGGCGTGGTGGTTAGCTCCGCGTTCAGCGCCGTGCTCATGGGTGTTATGGCTGTTATCAGCTACCTCATGATCCGCAAGGCACCGCGCGAAATGAAGCCCGCAGAACACTAATAACCCAGCACACTAATTCGGGTACGTAAGCCCCGCCTCCTGACGCTACTGAACTGCGCCCCGAAACTTGGACGCGTTTAATAATAGCCGTTACGCGGCTTCCTGCAGGGCCTGATCCCGGTACTCTACCGGGGTCAGGCCCTTAAGCTTCACCTGGCGCCTTACCGTATTCCAGTGCATGATATAGGCGTCAAGGTCGGCCTTGAAGCTCTCAAAGGTCTGCCAGTCTTGACCACGAAAAAACTCGTCCTTAATGTGACCGAAGACCTGCTCAGTGGCACCATTGTCGATGCAGTTGCCCTTGCGTGACATGCTCTGGATAAAACCATTCTCGGCAAGCGTGCTGATGTAGATCTCGTGCTGGTACTGCCATCCCATATCTGAGTGCAAGATTGGCTTGGCTCCCTCGGGTTTGGCCTCCGCGAGTATCTGAAGCATCTCTTGCTGCTGGGCAAGGTTAGGGCACATCGAGATGGAATAGGCAACAATCTCTTTACTAGCAAAGTCGTACACCGGAGCGAGGTAGGCCTTGCCGAAAGAGAGCTTAAACTCGGTGACATCCGTACCCAACTTCTGCCAGGGACCGGTCGCCGTGAAGTTGCGACCAATGATATTGGCGAAACTTCGCCCCACATCCCCCTTGTAGGAGTTGTACCTATGGTAGGGCCTCTGGCGGCGTATACCGCAGCGCAACCCCATCTGACGCATCATCTTCAAGACCGTCTTATCAGCGATACGCACCCCTTCCTCAGCGCGCAGGCACATGGCCACCTGCCTGTGACCACACCCGTTGGGCGTTCGCGAAAAAATCTCTACGACCTTAGGACGTAACCGCACTCTGGTTGGCTGCCAGGGGTGAGCCAGCGCGTAGTAGTAGCTCGACCTGGCAAGACCAGCAGCTTCGAGCAGATTACACACCGCGTGTCCGCGCCCTGAAAGCTCAGCGACCACTAGGGCTTTGTCCCGGTTTGGGAGCGCCTGTGCGCCTTCAGGGCAATCGATTTTTTTAGGTACGCCACCTGTGCCTCAAGCTTGCGCACACGCTCGGCGAGTTCCTCCTCACGCGTTGGTGGCACCGCCCGCACCGACCCTTTCGGCCTGCCCTTAGGCTTAGGCTTAAGCGCCTGCGCGCCGCCTTCACGGTACAGCCTGCACCATTGCTTCAACGGTGTCGCGCTTGCAATGCCGAAATGCACCATCACCTCGGGCTTACTCATCCCACCGTCGACCACGGCTCTGGCTGCGGCGACCTTGGTCTCATAGTCGTATCTGGTTCGTTTTACTCCCATGGTAAGAAGCCCGTCCTTCCCGATTACGTGGTACATTTTCTGCCACTCTCTCACAGTTGCGGCGGACACACCAAGCTTCCTGGCGGTCAGACCATAGCCGATTCCTCTCTCAAACATCAGTGCCGCTTGCTCCCGGAGCAAACGGTCATGTCTTAATCCCAGATTGATAGACATGAAAAGCCTCCCGTTTCTTGGACTTTAGTTTTGTTGTCCAAGAAACGGGAGGCAGTTCATACCGTAGCATCGGGAGGCGGGGCTTATTCTTACGCACCCACCTGCGCGTTTAAAGGTTCAGCACAGGTGCCGGTGGTACGGTAAAAATAGTGGGCTCACGCCCGAAAAAGACATCCCGAAAAAGGCCGAGGAACCAGCGGCTCCACGCACTCAAGGAGGAACGCCACCATGGGACTCAAAGACTGGGTAGCCCCCTTTATTACGCTACTCATCGGTGCCAGCACCATCTTCATCTCCTACAAGAACTACCAGGCGCAGGCGGCGGCAAAACCCTCCGAACTGGCACGCCTGGAGCTGTGGAGCAAGCTCCTCTCCGAAGCCGGTATGGACGTCAGCGCGCTCCCCGACCCGGAGAGCCTCACCTCCGACCAGCGCGTCATTCTGGAAAACTACCGGGTCTTCCTCAAACGTGCCTCCCTCGAATCGAAGTTGCGTAAAGTCGGCATCGACAGCAACCGCGTGTTCAGCCTGCTCATGAAGCGTGCGCACTCCTCCGTGAAGCCCACGCCCATCCCCATTGGCGACTCGATCCGCTACTACCGCCTGATTCTGCGCGGTCTGCTGTACCTCTGGGTGCCTTGCGCGGTGGTGTTCATTGGCGTGCCGATTATCGTGGCAACCATCGCCTACCTGGTGCGTATCTTCACCGGCCAGCCGGTGGACTGGAGCAGCTACAGCCTGCCGCCCATCGCCGTGGTTCTGCTGCTGGTGGGTGCCGGTGCGGTGGGTTCCCTCGTGTACCTGCAGAACCGCATTATCTCCGCGATTATCGCGAACAACGTGTACTTCTACTTCTGGGACATTTACGGCTCCAAGAAGGGCGCCCGCGATTCGAAGCACGCCTACAGCGAGCGCCTGGCCGCTAAAACCTACGCCGACCAGCTGTTCCTGGGTCAGCAGGAGTTTGCGCACCAGTTCCGGCAGAACATGTACATGGCGGGTATCCAGGAGATTGACGAGTACCCGCGCGTGCTCAGCGACACGGGGATGCTACCGCGTAACTACCGGGTGGTGGAAACCACCGAGGGTGAGGACCGTATCGACCGTGCCGTGAACTGGGTGCGCTCCAAGATCGGTTTTGAGCGTCTGGAACCGCGCATTATCTACACGCTCGAACATAAGGACGCGCACAGGGACACGCATAGGGATGAGCGGAAGGACTCTGCGCACGGCGTAGCTCCTGAGCAGCCTGTGGATGTTCAAGACAAGGAGGCGCAGGGTCAGGACACGCAGAAGGCTTCGGAAGTACCCGTATCAGAGGTGCCCGCCTCGGAAGAAGCTGCCTCGGAAGAACCCATCGTCGCGGAGGTGCCCATTGAAGCACCCGCCGATCCTCCTACTGACGTGCTTGCTGATGTGCTTGCCGGGGATCTAGCTGATGCACCCACCGAGCCCGTCACCGGAAGCGCCGCTGAACCTTCCCTCGCATCTGAGGTACTTGCCACATCCGGCGCGGACGACCCCACGGAGGTGTTCAACCCCATCACGCAGAACGTCACTAGTCATGAGAAGAGCGGCGATGATAAAGCCGCCGGCGAGAAGCCCAAAAACTAAATAGCCCGCCCGGGGCATAAAAAATCCCCGGGGTACAGAAAATCTGGGCATGAGAAGAGGGTCGCAGCCTACGAATCGCCATTGAATCGTAAGCGTGCGACCCTTTTCCTTTCCCTTCAAGGAGGAGCAGAATCGGAGGTACCGCCCGACCAAGAAGAGTCAAATGATGCGCCCCTCCGCCAGTAGAGGTTGCCTGGCAGAAGAACCCGCTCAAGCGGGTCGGCAGAGCGCCCGGCAGAGGAGGCATCACGCCTTAGAAGCTTGGCCCCTATGCGTGCGGGGGGGGTGATTCGCGCTCCGGGTGGGACCTACCCTCTCCCACCCGGAGGCGAATCGTGGGGATGTTCGCAGTGTCATGAAGACATCCCACCGAAACCTCTAACGAACGTTCGGGGTTTCAGTATGAGCGGTATATGAGCCTACCGCAGTCTATGCCGCAACCTCGGGGTTGCGGGAGATAACAACCTTCACCACGTTGTGCTCAGCAGCGTGGGTGAACAGGTCGTATGCTTCCTCGAACTGGTCGAAGGTGAAGTAGTGGGTTGCCATAGCCTTAGCGTTCAGGCGACCCGAGCGAACCATGTTCAGCAGGTTACCGACGGTGTTGCAGTTGACCAGACCCATGTTGATGCGAACGTTAGAGATCCACATGGTGTTCAGGGGCAGCTCAACGGGCTTGCCGTGCACGCCGGCGTTAGCGATGTTGCCGTAGGGGCGAACAATCTTGGTGCAGGTCTCGAAGGTCTGCGGAACACCCACAGCCTCAATTGCCACGTCCACGCCCAGGCCGTCGGGGGAGAGAGCCTTAATCTTCTCGATGAAGTCCGGGTCGCCCGCGTTGACCTTATCGGTTGCGCCCAGCTCCAGTGCCTTGTTCATACGGTTCTCGTCGAAGTCGATGGTGATGACGCGGCCAGCACCGCAGAGGTTAGCGGTCATAATCGCGCCCAGACCCACGGGGCCCGCACCCACGACAGCGACGGTGTCGCCGGGCTTAGTGTTGCCGTTCAGAATACCGATCTCGAAGCCGGTGGGCAGTGCGTCGGTGAGGAAGAGGACGTCCTCATCGGTCAGGCCCTCCGGAACCAGGTGAACCGAGGTCTCTGCGTAGGGAACACGCACGTACTCTGCCTGGGTGCCGTCAATCATGTAACCGAAAATCCAGCCGACACCACCAACGGTCTGGCAGTGCGAAGGCTGGTTCGCCTTACAGTAGGAGCACTTACCGCAGCTGGTCACGGCGGGGATGATGATGCGGTCGCCGACCTTCAGGTCAGTCACCGCGGAGCCAACCTCGGTAATGGTACCGACAGCCTCGTGACCGAGGATGCGTCCGTGGTCCACCTCGGGGCAGTCACCCTTCAGGATGTGCAGGTCAGTACCGCAAATGGTGGTGGTGTCGACACGGGCGATAACGTCCGTGGGCTCAAGAATGGTGGGGTTCGGGACTTCCTCCCAGGCGCCCTTCTGGTCGGAACCGTGGTACACATATGCCTTCATGGTGACTCCTTCATTGAAGCTCTGATGAGGGTGCAGTGACTGCTTTATCACTACATGTATCAACCCATAAGAAATATTTGATAGGTTGTATTTTCATTAAACCCGACGTGTTGAATTAAGCGCTTTTATTACGCGGAGTGTATCTTTTAGTTCTTTAAACATGAACATGGTTCATTTTGGGTGCTTAAGACCTGTAAAAAACGCACGAGGCGCACCCCCCAAACAGGGATGCGCCTCGTGCGTTTACTCGTGCGTTTAGTCGAGAAAAGTTGGGTTGAGCTGGGGTGAGTTCGGAGCTCAGCAGCTTAGCTCTTCAACTGGATTTAGCTCTTCAGCTGGGCACGCGCTCGCGAACGAACCGCCGTCACCGCCCACACCAGCACAAAAGCCGCCACCATCGACAGCACAATCGTGCCACCGGTCGGCAGGTTAAACGCCCACGACAGGTACAGGCCAACAATCGAGCAGATACCGCCAAACACCGGCGAGAACACCATCATCGACCCCAGTCGGCGGCACGCCAACCGGGCAGCCGACGCCGGAATCACCAGAAGCGCCAACACCAGCACATTACCGAGTGTCTGCAGACCCAGAACCACAGAAATGGTCACCAGAACGTACAGCACAATATCCAGGGCAAGCACCGGCAGACCCATCGCGCGGGCACTCTCACGGTCCAGGCTGACCGTCACAATCTGGCGGTGGAACAGCCACAACACCAGCAGAATAACGGCACCCATGATCGCGGCCTGGGTAATGTCCTCGTTTGAAACACCCACAATCGAGCCGAACAAGAAATCCTGCACCGACCCCGAATAGCCCGGCGCCAACGAAATAATCACAATACCCAACGCAAAGGACGCCGCGAAGAAAATACCGATCACGGAATCCTCGCGTAGCCGCTGATTCTGGCTAAAAATAGCCACCAGAATAGCCGTCACCACGCCCGCGGTCAGACCGCCCATCACCAGGTTGCCGCCCAGCACGAATGCCACCGCAAGACCCGGGAACACCGAGTGCGCCACCGCATCGCCAATGAAGACCATGCCGCGCATCAGCACGTGGCAGCCCACCACACCGGTAACCACCGACGCGAGCAGCACAGCCGCCAGGGCGCGCGGAAGGAACGCCAGAGACGGGTTGAACAGGTCGGCAAGAAAATCGATAGGAGTAATCAACGGGCACCCCCGGTAGAAGTAGAAGTATCAGTGGGGGAGAGGGAAGAGTCAGAAGCGCAGGAATCAGTCAGCTCGTGGCCGTACTCATCCAACGCACCACCGGCACAGGTGAAGCCCGTGCGGGCGTGGCCCTGCGCCTCCTCAATATCGTGACCGTGCAACCACGTATGCAACTGCTCCAAGCTAAAGGAGTCCGCCGGACCATCCAGGTGAATATTGCCGCGCACACCGCACAGGCGCGAGCAGGACTCACGCGCCGCCAGCATGTCATGCGTAGACATCAGAATCGTGATGCCCTCCGACGCCAACTCACGGTACAGGCGAGTCAGAGTGGTCTGAGTCGGCGCATCCACGCCCGTAAATGGCTCATCCAACAGCAGCAGGGAGGGGTTCGCCGCCAAAGCGCGCGCCAAAAGAACCCTCTGACGCTGACCACCGGAAAGCTCCGCAATGGAAGCATCCTGCAGGTGCAGAACATCGGTGCGTTCCATCGCCGAAAAAACCTGAACCCAGTCCTTCTTCGCCGGGCGGCGGAAGAACCCAATCTCACGCACGCGACCGGTCATCACCGTATCCTTGACGGTCAGCGGAAAATCCCACTGGAACTGGTGCTTCTGCGGCACATAACCAATATGCGCACGCGCCACACGCGGCGACTCACCCAACACGCGAACCTGACCGGACGCCGGGCGAATCAGACCCAAAATAGTGCGCAGTAGCGTGGTCTTACCGGCACCATTAGCACCAATCAGACCCGTAAACTCGCCGCGCTCCAGGGTCAGGGACAGATCCTTGAGGATGGAACGGCGCGCGTAGCCGGCGTACAGGTTTGAAATCTCTAGAACGGGCTCGGTACCCGCTGTTACCGACGCGCTCACGAACGGTCACCGCGCACTTCATCCAGCGCCTCACGCTGCGCGGAGGAGCGGCGGCGGAACGAAAGGAAGGCGCCCACGGCAATGACAGCTGCCACGCCTGCGGCAATGGCGCCCCAGGGGATAGTGAACTCTGCTCGGTGGCCGCTCTGGTCACTCGATGCAGCGGCAGCAGAAGAAGAACCGGAGGCCTGAGTGCCGGACGCCTGAGAAGCAGAGCCAGACGAAGCATCGGAGGAAGAAGCCGAACCTGAGGATGCCGAACCGCGTGCCTGCGCCTCCATCGCGTACAGGGTATCGGCGCTCGCGGAGTCACCCACCGCAAACTTCAGGTAGCGGGTATCGGACACGGTCGAACCGTCGGAGAGCTCAGCGCTCGCGGTGACCTTCAGCAGGTACTCGCCGGGGGCGGTGAATACCCAGTTTGCGTGGGTGTGAGTGTTCTTCTCCACCCACAGCTTCTGCGGCTCATTCTTGGTCGAGGACCACAGCACCTGCGGTGCCGAGAAGTTGCCGTTCTCCAGGTACAGGCTGAACGTGCCGGGGCCGCTCACCTGCTCCAGGGTCAGGTTCACGCCGCGGTTCAGCTTGGACACCAGCTGCGGGTCCTGAGTGTTCCAACCCGGCCAGATCACGCCCTTAGCTTCGGTCTGCGGAATCACGTACACCTTAGAACCGGCGGGCGCACCCACGAAGGAGTAGCGCGGGTCGTTCGGCACCTCAAGGATCGCCTTATCGCTACCGCGGTAGATGACCTCGTCCAGGCTGCGCCAGACGGGGGTTTCACCGTGGTCGTCGTGGAGCATGAGCTCGAACTTGCCGTTGTTGAAACGAGGGCCCATATCCACGTGACCGGCGGAAATTTCGGTGCGGCCGGATGCGACCGGCTGCTCCGCCGACAGGGTCTGGGTGAGGGCGCGCTCGCCGCGGCTCAGGTTGCTGTCGCTCGGCTGGGTCGAGGCGCTCTCTGCGGTTGCCGGGGTGGTCTCCGCGTGTGCCACGCCCAGGGGTGCGAGCATGAGGCTGGCGCCCAGAGCCAGGGCGGGCAGGGCGCGGCTACGCGAGGAACGGGAGGGGGTGGTTGAGTTCATCATGAGGACTTCCTTGGATCATGACCGAAACGGTGTGTGAAAGATTGTCTATATGCTGATACGGATATATAAGCTTGTGGGATGCTTAAAACCGGGTTATGAGGTGCTCGCCTCCGAGCAGCTAGCACCCGAAGATTCAGTACTGGAATTAGAACCCGAGCACAGCGCAATCGTGTGAGCATTCGCCAACATCATCTGTGCGTAGTGAGGGGCCTGCGCATCCAGCGTGTCCGAATAGAGCACCCCGATACGCACCCGCGCCTCCCGAGCTAGCTCCGTGAGAACCGGTGAACGCATCGCCGTGGACTTATCCAGATAAATCGCTGGAACCTTCAAATCCTCGACCGTGCGACGCAAACGCTGACGCTGCTGAATACTCGGCTCGCCGCTCGCGCTGGCACTCACAAAACCGGCAATATGCAGCCCGTAGGTGCTCGCCAGGTAGCGGTAGCCGTCGTGCGTGGTGACCAGGTTGCGTGCCGACTCCGGCAGGGCTCCGTACACCTGACGCAGCTGAGTATCCAGGGCATCAAGCTCCTTCATCACCTGCTCGGTGCGGGTCGCGTACTCGCTCGCACCCGCCGGATCGGCGGAGATGAGCGCGTCACGAATGACCTGCACGCTCGCCTTCGCGTTCGGCACCGAATGCCAAATGTGCGGGTCGATTTCGCCGTGCACGTGCTTGCCCAGAACAGCCTGCGCCAGCAGGTACACCTGACCGCGATGCTCCGAAGCACCCGAACGCAGGAAACGGTAGCTACCGCCGGCGGGCACCTCCTGCAGGGTGCGGGAGGGGACCGCGACCACGGTGCGGTTCAGTTCGTACTCCACGGCACCCTGGGATGAATCCGCGCGAAGCACTAGCCTGCCGTCGCCGGTGCGTGCCGTAATATCGGCGTGACCTGCCGAAAGAACCTTGATGTCCGAGGCGGAAACGTTCTGTTCCTTCGCCAGACGGTCCACCAGCTCCTGCGGGTCACGACCGACCGCGCAGTACAGGGTGCCGCGCGAAGAACGCACCGACTCCGGCGCATTGACCGCGGTGGCGCTCAGCTCAATCGCGTACTCGCCGGCATCACTAAACGCCCACGACAGGTGCGTATGCGCCTGCAACGGAAGCTCCAGCGAACCCATATCGCCGGTACGGATTGCGGTGTCCCCCTCACGGGTGAGGTTCACGCCGCGCGCATGCGAATCGCACAGCATCTCCACCGCGCCGAAGGTCTGCGTAATGAATGCCGCCAACTGCGCATTCGAGGAATCCGTAGAGGTACGCGCCCGTACGCTCTGCACCTCAAAGCGCATGCCTGCATCCGAAGAATCGGTGGGGGCAGACTCGTTCTGCCCGCCCTCTTCAACACGCAAACCCAGCCAGATGGAGTCCAGGGAGGCATCCTCAACAATGGCTTCGAGCTTGCCGCCGTACTGCTCAATCTTCTCCGCAACCGCCACGGACACAACCCCGGCGGGTAGGTTCGCCTCAACCATTTTGCTGAGCTTACGCTGCTCCAGCAGCAGACCGTTCGTCAGGGCGCAGCGAGCGTAGGCGACATCGCGGATATCGCGCAGGCTCGGCTCATACGAGTGCGGGTCAGCACCGGCAGGCACCAGAGAGTGCACGCTGGCGCGCTCCCCGGCAATCTGCTGCGCCAAATCCGCCAGAATCGGGGTCGTGGCGACCACGCGCATCCGGTCAGAGGAGGCGTTCACGGTGCTGGCGCATCCGCTCAGTGCGAAGGCACCAGCCCCCACCCCCGCACCCACCGCGATACGGGAGGCGAGGGTGAGGGCGGTACGCCGACTATATGCTTGTGCGCGGTTGCCGGTATGCCCGCTATGCGGTGTCACCGCTGCGGCCCTTTCGGCGTGCCGAACGCAGAATCATGGCACCGAGTGCCAGCGCCAGAATGGAGGTGCTGACCATGAACGGGTCGATGACCACACCGGTGTTCGGCAGCTTACCTGCGGCGGCTGCCTTCTGGGCGTTGGCGAGTTCCTGGCTGGTCAGGGCGCAATCCTCGCCGGAGGCGGTCTTACCGACGATGCGCACCTTGGATCCGTCGGGCTTGGTGACGATGCCGGTGGCTTCGTCTACGGAGCCGTTGACGGGGTTCTTAGCGGTGCTCTTCTCGCCGCCGTTAGTGCTGTTAGCGCCGTTAGCGTTGTTGCCGCCGTCCTGCTTGGCTTCTGCCGCGCCCTGCGCGTTGTTGCTTGCCGGGGCGTTATCGGGGTTGCCGACGGTGAAGTGCAGAACCGATTCGCTGCTGACCTGCTGGCCGTTCTTCAGGCGTGCCGTCCAGCCGATAGTCACGGTGTAGCGACCCTCGGCGGTGAACACCCAGTTGCTGTGCTGGTGGGTGTTCGCGGGCACCTGGAAGGAGCCGCCGCTACGCGAATCGAAGACCTTCTGACCGGCGGAACCGAAGTTACCGGAGAGGAAGGTGGACATGGTGCCGGGACCCTCAAAACCGTTGAGGCTCATGGTGACGGGGCCGTCGAGCTGCTTGAGCAGTTCGGGGTCCTGGGTGCTCCAGCCGAGCCAGGGCACGCCCTGCTGCTGGGTTGCACCAATCATGTGCACGGGGGTGCCTGCCGGGGCGATATTCTCCATGCCTGCGGGCAGGTTAATCTTTGCGGCGTCATTGAGCACGAACTCGAGGGCGCCGGGGGAGACGTGGCGGGCGGGGCTGGTGCGGTCGTCCTTCACGCTGCTGGTGAGGGTGCCGCCGTTGAGGATCGGGCCCACGTCAAAGTGACCGTGGGTGACTTCTTCACGGCCGCTGTGCTCGGCGGTGTTGACCACGGCGAGGGTGGGGATGCTGGTCGGTGCCTGGGCTGCCTGGTTGCTCTGCTTGTTGTCCTTCTGAGCGTCCTTGGAATCCTTGGCGTCTTCGGCGGGAACCTCGGTGGCGATGCACTGCTGGTTCAGGCTACCGGGCAGACCGGAAGACAGCACACCGCTGCCGGTAATGCCGCCGCCGTTGCTGGGTGCGCTGACATTCTGGGCGTTGGAGCCCTTCACGCTGCTGCGGGAGTTGCCGCCCTTGCTTTCGCCCTTGTTGGAGCCGTTATTGGTGTTGTCGGTGCCGCTGATAGCAGTAACACCGGATCCGCCCTGGGACGCCTGCTCACCATTCGCCGCCGCCTTCGCACCGTTCGGGTCGGTCACCTGCGCGGCGTTCTGACCGTTCACGGATCCATCCACGCGGCGAATACCGGTGGATGCGCTCGCCTCCGCCGATGCACTTGCCTCAGCACTTGCGGAGGTAGATGCAGAAGCAGATGCACCGGGGGTGCCGGTGGTGCTCTCGGTAGCGGTGGCGCTCGCCTCGGGGGTTTCGGTCGCCTCGCTCGTGCTCTCCTTTGCTGCTTCCTTCGCGGCGTTCTGCGCGTTCAGGAGCTTGAAGCCCTCCTCAGCGTCGGTGCCCACAGCGATGGTGTAGGTCGCCTCGGAGCTGACCGGGGTGCCGTCAGCAAGGGTTGCGGTGGCGCGGAAGGTCAGCTGGTAGATGCCCGCGCGGGTGAATGCCCAGCTGAGGTGCTCGTGACCGCCAGAGGTAATGGTGTGCGGTGCGAGCTTGTCGTTGGTGCTGAAGACGCGCGGGTTGTCGCGGCCGGATTCGGTGAAGACTTCGGCGCGGCCGCCTTCGGGTACGCTGCTGCGCACGAGTTCAAGGTTGATGGTGTTGTCCTTGAGCGCGCCGGGGCGGATTCCTTCCGCACCGAGGCCGGGGTAGAGCAGGCCGCGGGTGCGGGTGGAGGGAATGTAGAAGATGTCGGTGCCTTCGGGGGCAATGTAGTCGTAGCCTGCTACGACCTTGGTGTGTGCATCCTCGACGTCGGGCAGGTGGAAGACGGTGCGGGCGGGGTTGAATCGTCCCTGCTGGCCGGGTGCGGTGTCTGCGAGGGTGGCGAGGGTGAACTGGTTGCCGTCGAGGAATGCGTTGAGCATTTCGGTGTGTACGCCCGCGATGACGTAGTCGCCTTCGTAGTTGACGTAGCTGCGCGACTCGGTACCTGCCTGGGCGCCGACCTGGTTTTCCTGCGCCTGTGCGGCGGTGAAGGTGCCGACCTGGGGGAGGGCGAGGGGCGCCCCGAGTGCGAGGGTGCATCCGAGGGTGGTTGCGCTGAGTAGGCTCAGGGGTTTGGTGCGTCCTTGCATGGTGGCTCCTTGGATGACTGCTCGTTGGCAGGCACATAGCCCGATGCTTTCGGGGTTTGCCCGGTGCTTGCCCGGTACTGGGCCCGGTGTTAGATCCGGCGACCTATTGCCGGTTTCTCCCTTGCGTCCGGGGTGTGCTCTGCCGTGTTTTTCTCTTTGTGGATGTGCATGGTGTGCGTTTTTGGGCGCGCCTCTGCGCACACGTATTTCTGAGAATCACTATACTCACTTAGGTTCAAAATGACAATTATTTGCAAAAGAGCTACCCTAGAGGATAGAAAAATGAGAAAGGTTGTCATGAGCTCTCAGAAGCAGACCCAGCGTCGGGTCACCACACACACCCCCGCACTCTTCATCCCCGGCGGCAAGCCCGCCCTCCGCCGCGCAGCCGCATTCCTCTCCGCCGCAGCACTGCTCGCGCTCGCAGGCGCAGCCCCCTCCCTGCCCGCCGCAGCAGGCCCCGATGACGGCAAAATCGTCACCACCAAGGGTCACGTTGACGCACCCAAGGCATACTGGGACGAGCAGAACGGCACCTTCGTCCTCATGAACGAGGCGAACCCCTACAAGACCGGCGCAGACACCTACGAACTGGACAAGACCGTCAACTGGGTCGGCAAGGGCTACAGCACCAGGGACGGCAAGTCGCAGTACACCATGACCCTGGGCGACTCGCCCTCCCTGGCGTTCCTCGGCGAACCGGGTCAGACCCTCTACATGGCACCGCACCTGACCTACGGCAACCAGGACCCCATCTGGGCGGGTCTGGGCGCCTCCACGAAGGTACCCACCGAGCGTTTCCGTGACGGCGTGTTCGCTACCGACATCCTCTCCGTTGAGGGTCCCGGCCGCATGGAGCTCTTCCGCTACAACCCGGATGACGCGCCCGCCGACGTGTACCGCATGCTTTCCAGCAGCTCCACCGGCTGGCATTCCTGGCTGCTCGACAAGGGTAGCCACACCCACAACACTACGACCTTCACCCGCCCCGGCCGCTACGTGGTCACCTACCGCACCGTGGCGCGCTCCACCGACGGCCGCATCATCAGCTCCAAGCCGTCGAAGCTGGTCTGGCAGGTTGGCGGCATGCAGCCCGTGCTCGGTGACGGCACCCCCACCGCCGTGCCCACCGTTGACCGCTATAACGCGGCACCCGTCGGTGACCTGGACACCGCGAAGTACGCACTCTCCGTGGCACCGCACCGCCTGGATGCCGACCCGGCAAAGAACAAGGACGCTGACGACAAGCTCAGCGACATCACCTTCACCGCCGCAAACAAGAACCTCAAGGGCACCCTGACCCTGTACAACAACGGCTACTTCCTGACCGACCTGCCGGTCGTGAACGGTACCGCTACCTGGTCTGAAATGCTCGGTAGCGAAGGCTCCCAGCTGCAGGCTGTCTTCACCCCCGACACCTCCGACGCGAATAGCGCGGAGGCGTCCCGCTGGATCTCGCACAAGCTCACCTACGAGCCCGGCAAGGCTGAGAGCGTGTACAGCGACGACGGTAACGGCTCCTGGCCCGAAGAAATCCCGGACGCAGCGAACACCGTGCTCAGCACCGAGCAGTACACGCCGACCAGCATGGACTACGACGTGACCGTCACCCCGAACGGCAACGGCTTCAGCACCGTTGAGGTCCGCTTCAAGGACCCGAAGGTGCGCGGCTTCATGCGCGGCGGCTTCTACGCCCAGGATGACCCGGTCTACCCGTACCTCGATTTGGAAGGCTCCATCGAGGACGGTGTGGCTCGCTTTACCTTCCGTGACGAGTCCTTCTACAAGGGCACCGCTCTGCGCGTGAAGATGCTGACCCACCCGGACATGAACGCTTCCGCCTCCACCACCGAGGTCGCGGCGAAGTACGAGCCGGGCACCAAGTACACCGCGCACGGCGCGCTGGCACCGGACAGCGCACCCATTGGCGATGCACCCAAGCCTGCCCCGGTGGACCCGGCACCTTCCGCTGAGCCCACCGTCGCGCCCTCTGCCGAGCCTTCTGCTGAGCCGAGCGAGGCTCCTTCCGCTGAGCCCAGCACCGTTCCGTCGGTGTCCCCCAGCGAGGTTCCGACCGTGCCTGCGGTGCCGACCGCCTCCGCAGAGCCGAGTGCACCTGCTCCGGCACCCTCCAGCCCGGCGCCTTCTACTCCGGCACCATCTAGCCCCGCACCGGTCACCCCGACCCCGAGCGCACCTGCTTCGACTAGCCCGGCACCCTCCGCTGAGCCGTCCACTCCGGGAACTCCCGGCAACCAGTGCGTGCCCGGCAAGATTGACGGCCGCACCAAGATTTCGCACGGCCACCTGGACATCCAGGCGACCCTGAAGGACCGCCAGCTGTCCGTGGGTCTGCGTGATGACAGCGGCATCATTGACGCTGATTCGACCGTGCGCCCGCTCGATTCGGTCGTGTGGACAGTCAGCGAGAATGCCCGCCGTGTACGCACCGAACGTATGGCTGACGAGAAGCTGAACTTCATGGGCCCGGTCGGCACCGCCTTCTACGGCCTGCCGCAGACCCAGCAGAGCGGCCTGCCTTGGCCCGGCTACAACACGCAGGACATTGACTACTCGCAGCTGCGCGGCCCCGTGCGCCTGCACGTGGTTCCGAAGGTCATGCCTGAGGGTGCACGCTTCGGCATGTTCACCGAGTCGCTGAACGGTGCGGATGTGCTGCTGGATTCGACGACCGGCAAGACCACGATCGACATTGATTACGCGACGCACGCGCACGCGAACTGGGTGTTCTCTGAGCCCGGCCAGTACATGTTTGATGTGCACTATTCCGCGACCTTGGCTGATGGTACTGAGGTGAACAGCCCGGTGCAGCAGCTTGCGGTTGCTGTGGGTAAGAAGGCGTCGGATGCGTGCTCGTTTGAGACTGCCGTGCCGAAGGACCCGAACGCTGCTTCGGACGACTTTAGCGGTGTGCGCCGTGTGGATTCGGCAACCCCGGGCGGTACCGCTGGTGCTAACCAGCCCGGTTCCGCACAGTCTGGTACCGCGCAGGCTGGTGCTTCCGGTGCTGCCGGTGACGTGAACGCGCAGGGTTCGACTGGCGGTTCGGCTGATGGTTCTGCTGGCGGCGTGTACCCGGGTGGTATCTCCGGTGGCGGTACCGGCGGCGGCTCCCTGGGTCAGTCTGGTGTGTCTGCTGCGTCGGGTGGCGCTAGCTCCCAGCAGGGCGGCCTTGCCCGCACTGGTTTTGGTGCGGTGTCTGTGGCTGTGGGTGGCGCTCTGGTGCTTGGTGCCGGCACTGTGATGGTGCTGCGTTCGCGCCGCCGCGCTTCCTAACGCTCGCCGCGTGAGGACACGCTGATACGATAAAGCCCCCGCGGCTGAGGGATGACTCTCGGCCGCGGGGGCTTTCTTTTTAGTTTATGAGGTTGTTATTCTTTGATTTCTTCAAAGCGGGTCGTATCAAAATCCCGATCTTTTTTAGTGGATAAGTTTAATACGTGGAATAGGTACTTTTTTCCAGGCTGTGCGGTTTTAACATATTCGGAAATCTTCCAGCCCTCGGGAGCTGCGTACATCGTGAGAGTGCCGCATTCCTCCGTCTCGAAGACGCCTTTTAACCCGGTGTCAGTCATTCCACTAACATCCGTGCCGCGACGCTCTTGCGCATATGCCTTCGTTACGGTGCAGGTGGCGGTTATACCATCGCTGTCATCGCGTGCATTTTGAGGAATGACAAAAAGTATATATGCGCTCAGCAGAGTTAAAACAATTACTAGAATTCTTTCCCGCAATTTATAATTAATTTCCATCAGTTCCCCTACTATAACTCGGCAGAAAAATGTAATTTCATTAAATATCCCATTTCCTTAAATCAATCTTATTAAAAAATTCCCTGCACTTCTTTTTTCTTATCTTGGTGCCGATTAATCTCGTACCTAATAATGATGTAGGGAACAGAGAGAATGGACAACACTAAAATAATTCCCCAGAAAATACTAAAGAAGGTATCTAGCATGTTTTACTCCGCCTCCTGAACGCTAGCATGAGAAGAAGAATCCGCATCTTCCTTCTCAGGAATAGTAATACCCACGGTGACGTACTCCTTCACCGACCACCCAGTTGACACCATCGATACCGTGAATAGTAGCGCGGGTAGCCACTCTGAATGGTTCAGTGTGTTGATCATGTACACCAACGAAATGCAGCAAGACATCCCCACCATGCCGACGCACACGACACGCAGGGTGCGGTACCCCTCAGACCCCTCCTCAAAATGCGGGTGGTGCAGGTAGAAAAGACCATCGCACACGAGGTATAGGAACCACGGGGTAAGGAGGAGCGTCAACGCCAGGGCAAGTGAATCGTAGCTTGTAGCGGAGAGACTAATCAGGGGAACCACAAGGCACAGAACCGCAAAAATAGCCGCCGTCACAACACCCATACGGGTTGAGCGCCTATCCAGCTGTTCCATGCGTTGCAGATCAGGGGCGCCGTTCTTGGGATCGGTGCGTGTGGCTAGGGTAAGGACGATGTACGACCCAGCAGCTATATACCAGGAAGCGAAGTTCGTTTCCGGGGTCCACGGAGTCGTATCCCCCTTGAGTACACCGAAAGCCGTAAGAACCGTCAGCACAATCAAGCCCACCGCGCTGAAGGAGAAAACAAAGATAAAGAAGTGGTGGAAAGGGCCACCGTTTGCTTTGCCTGCAATGCTTTCATCATGTGCCATGTCTAGAGCCAGGAGGGTCACAGGCCCCCCAACGAAGAATATCGCACCCCACGGCCAGTGTTCGACCATACCCAGCAATAAAGATGCGAGAGCCAAGAAAATAAAACTGAGCCACATGAAGAGAAGCCTGGGGTCGGTTATGGCATTGAGAAATGCGTTCATGCTATTTCCCTTTCAACTATTTAGACTCTGCCGCGGCGCGGTCGAGGATGCGCTGCAGGTACTCTGGGGCATACTCGCGGCCAGGTATATGGCGCCTCCAGAAGATATGGTTGAGGGGCGCTCGCAGGTGCGGCGACTGCCGCTTGAACGAACGCCCCCACCCATCACATCATCGGTCAATAAACCAGACGGTCGGTCTACTTGTCGTTATCTACAGGGTAGAGCCAGCCGCCGTATGCGCAGTAACGCTTACCGTCCTTCTCGGTGTAGTAGGCGCCCACAAATTCCTTGCTCTCACACTTCTGAATTGCTTCGCGAGCCATCTGCTCACGCTCCGCACGCTTCTGAGCGCGCACATTGTTACCCAGAACGAAGGTGACCATCGCAACCGCGACCAGCACGAGCGAAATGATAGCCATGACCTTACCCTTGCCGGTGCCGCGCTTGACCATGACTAGGGCAATAATTGCGAAAATAACGGTCGGGATTGCGGTGAATGCGCCCAGGATAATGATGCCGGTCAGGGCGGAGATAATGCCCAAGACCAGTGCGGTTACTGCCGCCCACTTCTTCTTTTTCGGTGCCTCGACGGGTGCGCCGTATGCAGGCTGTGCGGCGGGTGCTTGCTGGGTGAACTGCGGCTGCTGCGGTGCAGCCGGCTGCGGGGTGTTTTCAGACATGAAAGTCCTCTTTTCGTATGTGGTTGGTGATTCTATTGGTGAGGTGCCACCCAGAGTGGGCGGCATTTCCTAAGGATACCGTAGCGAGAGAAATCCCTTGATGAGAGTAGATAAATGTATATGCACGCACTGTTGTGCAATGTCTACTATGAGAAATTTTTCTCACAACAGGGCGCAGAGGGTGCGCTTTGCCGCGAAATAGTGTAATGTTCGAAGTGGTGCAAAGCACTAACGGTGCGTATTTGATATTCGCGTATCTAATGCACATCTTCCGGCAACTCAACGACGAAAGAGGAACATCGTGTCCGATCGCGTACTCTCATCGCAGGCAGCCAAGGATGCCATTACTGCTCTCCAGAACATCATCAATGGCGGTCTGCAGAACGAAATCAACAACCTCAACCAGCAGGGTAACCAGCTGAAGGACCCCAACAACTGGGACGGCCCCCTGGCTGAGCGTTTCCGCAATGACACCTGGCCCGGTGTAGAAAACACCCTGCGTAACCTGACTCAGGAACTGACTGACCTGCGCGAGCAGCTCAACCAGATTTCTACCGATATCTTCCAGGCAGGTGGCGGCTCCTAAGCCTTCCCTGGTAAACGCCGTTTACCGCCCCGCTCCCCGGCTACGGGGCGGTGAGCGGTAGACGGCGTTTTCTGTTATTCGGTTATACCCACGTTGTTTTCCAGGCATGGTGCGCATGTCTGTCTACATCTGTTTAATCACCACACTTCCGTACTAACCACACTGAAAGACAACAGAGCATGGATCTGAATACTGAAAAAGTCAAGTACGATGATGCTACGTCGGATGCCCTTGCCAATGCCTGCCGCGCCGTCGCGCAGAACATTGATAATGCATTACCCCCTCTTAAGAACTCACTGACAACGGCTCTGGAAGACTTTAGAGGTCACTACGCCGATGTTGCGGCGGCAAATATTGATACCACCATTAGCGATGGTCGTGATATCGCCAGCATCTTCCGTCAACTGGCTGATGTAGTGGATCGCCTCAAAGAGTCAGCTCATAAGGAAAATGAGAACCGCGACCTTATGTACCACTATGAGCATGACTTGGGTGGTTTCCGTAAATGGTGGGTTGAAACGTTCGGAGGTGAACCGCCTAAGCCGCAATCGTATAAGCCGGATACCTCGATTGACACCACATCGCTAGGTCATCGTGAGAGCACTGCAACTCGTTCGGGGGGCATGTATATCTCTTCAGCGCGCCCTTCGACCGTGCGTGCTCTTTCTGGTACTTTGGCGAACCTTGGTACTAGCTTTGATGCTGAGCCTGGCAAGCTGCGTAACCTTTCCACAGAGTTTATGGTTAAGTGCCAGTGGGGCTCCGTCGATGCTGAAAATCTCATTAGCACGTTTGAAGCGTGGAATAAGTCGAACGCCAACGATAAGACCTGGCTGGGTATCGTAGCCGATACTTTTGAAAAGTACGGTAGCTCGGGCCAGGTTATTACCGTTGCCAATTCGACTCTGGAAGGTGCAATCAGTGCAGCTGGTGTTAGTACTGAGCGCCACGATTTGGAAGTTCCAACGCCGGCTGTAGTAGGAATGTCCACCACAAGCGGTTATGTGAATGACCCCGTGAACGTTGCGACCGGTAACTTCATTGAAGAAGAGACCGATATGGCGTTCTCTGGCGTGGTTTCTGCTTGCTCTGTAACTCGCATGTACAACAGTGTGGCTGTTTTCGGTCAGCACGCTGTATCCGGTGTGTTTGGCGCGGGCTGGTCCTCGAATATTGAGAGCCGTGTGCAGCTGAACGTTGAGAATGCTGTCTGGACTATGGTTGACGGTCGTGAGGTTACCTTCGACCGAATGATTCGTGAGGATGGCACCCACGGCTATTCTCGTGCCCCGCGTGAAGCGTGGTGGCTTGAAGAGCTGCCCCTCACCCAGCTGATGGGTGAGGATGGCTCTGTTGCTGACCCCTCCCTGCGTTATATTTTGCACGCTACGAGCTATGATGCCTCGTCCCTGCTGCGTATCTCTGACAACTCTGGAACTCAGCACATTTTTAGCCTCACCGGTGTTTACCTGGGTATGAGCGCTGGGGCAGGTACTGCTGTCGCATACCTGCGTGATGAAGAGGGTCGCGTTGGTGCTATTGTGCATCAGCGCGGTGCACGTATCGACGTGGAGTACACCGAAGGTGGCCTTGTCGGCGCTATTCACTCTTCACGCGGTCAGTCTGTGCGTTACGAGTACGTCACCCTTGATGGTCGTACCCACCTGTGCGCTGTGCACGGTGACGCCGGTACCCGCCGTTATGAACATGACGCTGCCGGCCTAATTCACCGCGTGGTGGCTAGCACCGGCACTGTTGAGGTGACCAACTACTACGACCCTGCCGGTCGTATTACTGAGCAGGACACCGAATATGGTCGCCGTGTTCGCTACCGCTACCTGCCGAACGGCATTACTGACGTTTCGAACGAAGATGCTTCCTACACGAACCTGTGGGTTAGTGACCAGTACGCACGTCTGACCGCCATTGTTGACGCGGAAGGCGGGCGTACTAGCTATGCCTACGATGACTTTGGCAACCGTGTGAGTGTGGTGGACCGCGATGGTTCCCGTACCACTCGCTACAGCGATGAGCGCGGCCGCATTATTCGTGAGGTCACCGATGAGGGTGCAGAAACCCTCTTCGCCTATGACGAGCATGACCGCGTAGTCTCCGTGGCGATGAGCGCTATTGAGACGGACCCGCGCGCTCGCCGTGCCGCCCGTCTGGCTCGTCGTGCCCGCCTGGAGGCTGAGGCTCAGGGCCGTACCCTCGATGAGACTACTTCGGGGCAGGAGTCTGCCCAGAGCCCTGCCGTAAGCCCGATGACTACGGTGACTTACGAGTACGCGAATGATTTTGAGCGTAACCCCTCTTCTATGACCGACGGCAACGGTCATGTGACCCGTTTTGAGTGGGCCGACGGCCTGCTGCAGAGCGTGGTGAGCTCTGAGGGCGTTACCCTCTCCTTTGAGTATGACGAGTTCGGTCTGCTGACCGGTATTCGTAATGCTGAGCAGCAGCTGACCCGTTGTGAGTACTCTGCTGCGGGTCACCTGGTGAAGATCGTTTCTGCTCTTGGCCATGAAACTAAGTTCACCTATGATTCAGCCGGTCACATGGTGTGCCGTCAGAACCCGGATGGTTCCCGCTGGCGTTTTGAGTACGCTACTGGCGGTCGCCTGGTGGCTTCGGTGGACCCTGCTGGTGCTCGCACCGAGTATGAGTACGGTCCGAGCGGTGACGTTGTTGCAATGGTTGACCCGCTGGGTCGCCGCATGGAGCGTTCCTTTGATACGAACGGCAATATTGACCGCATTACCCTGCCGGGTGGTGCGCAGTTCAGCTATGCCTACGATGGTTTGATGCGTCTGGTCCGCACCATTGACCCCGCCGGTGGTGTGTGGACTCGCGAGTATGATGCCGCAAGCACCCTGACCGCGTTGATTGACCCGACCGGCGTGAGTGTACGTACTTCGGTTGATTCCTCGCGCAAGACCATCACCACTAACGATGGTGTTGATCGCGTACGTATCTCGTGCGACCACCTGGGCCGCCCGGTGCGTACCGAGGTTCTCTCCGATGATTCTGGTCCGCAGGTTAGTGCAGATGCTGACGACCCGACTGTCTCCACGATGGTTTATGACGGTGCGGGTAACCCCGTTCAGGTTCTGGACGCTGAGGGCGGTCTGAGTCGCTACGAGTACAACGGTTCGAACCAGATGGTGCGCATGATTTCCCCTGCGGGTCGTGTGACCGAGTACAGCTACGATGCGTGCGGTCGATTGGTTGCAACCTATGAGGCTGCCGGCACTGCTGAGCAGTCTGTGACTCGTTACGAGTACGATGCTGATTCCCGACTGATTCGCCAGGTGTACGGTGACGGCTCTGAGGCACGCGTCCGCTATGACGCGTGCGGTCGTGTGCTGTCCATTACCGGTTCCGGTGTGGCTGCTCCGGTGTTCTACACCTGGGATTCTTGTGGCCGCGTGAAGAGCATCCGCGATAACAAGTGGGGTGCTCGTTCGTTCACCTATGATGCCGCTTCTCAGGTGGTTGCGGTGACTAATGGTGCCGGTGGTGTTACCCATTACCGCTATGACGAGGCGGGTAACGTTACCTCCGTGATGGACCCTGCCGGTCGTGTTACTAGCTACGAGTATGACCTGATGGGCAATGTTCTGGCGGTAACCAATCCGCTGGGTGTGCGTACTACCTCTACCTATGATGCTGCCGGTCGTCTGCTGACCAGCACTGACGGTAATGGTGCTGTACATTCCTTCGGCTATGACCGTGACGGCGTTCCCTGCTCCCATTCGGTGAACGGCTCTTTGCTGTACCGTATGGAGCGTGATTCTGCGCGCCGTACTATGACGACTTATGATCACGCGGGCGTTGATGTGTTTGGTGCTCCCGTGGTGACCGTCGAGTCGTATGACCGTTTGGGTCGTCTAACCCGACAGCGCCGTGAGTTTGGCGCTCAGATTCCGGAGTCGTTCCGTACCGCGTACATGGATGAGGCTGGCGGCTATGAGCTGTCCTACGCTTACGATGCTGATGGTCTGCGCACTGAGTTTGTGCACCCTCTGGGCTCGAGCGCTTATGCGTATGATGCTGCTGGCCGTATGGTCAAGCAGACTGACATTACCGCGTACCGTCTGGATGGAACCGCCGTTACCTCTGAGTCTCGTGTGGAGTCTTCCTTCGAGTACAACGCGGTAGATGCGCTGGTGCGTGCGCAGGTGTCTGATCTGGCGGGCACCTGGGTTCGCGAGTTTGGTTACCGCGGTGCACACATGACCTCTGTGACCGAGCAGCCCGCTGAGGCAGACTCTTCTGAGGCTCTGCACACTGAGATTATTCGTGATGATTTGGGCCGTATTAGCGGTGTGGATTCGCCTGCTGGTCTGGTCATGTACACCTACACTGACGCCCAGATGCTCTCTTCTGCCGTTCGTGGCACGGAGACTCTGCGTTGGACCTACGATGCTGCTGGCGCGCTGGTGCGTGTTGAGTACTTTGATAGCGCCCAGCCGCAGAATGCTTGGGTGAAGGTGCTGGTCACTGATGAGGGTGCCCGCGTTCGCGCAGTATGCCTCTACAGTGTGCAGGATGAGGCGAAGACCGACTCCCAGTCGGCTGAGTTTGCCTCTGCTGTTGAGGACGCTCAGGCGTGGCTTCCGCAGTGCCCGGAATCCGTGGAGGTTGAAGGTGTCATCTTGGTGCCGGTTTCGACGAGCGTGTTCTCCTATGACGGTAATGATTCGCGTCTTCTGCAGGTTTCTTCGGATGGTTCCGGCTCGTCCGTAACCTATGGTGTGGCTGGGTTTGTGAACTCGGTGGCGTCGTGGGGTTCTGCTGACGATTCTGCCGTATCCTTCTCCTTGCTGTGTGCTTCTACTGATGGTCGTGTGCTTGCTGCCGGTGGTGCGCCTGCTGGTGTACCTGAGTTTGGTGTACCCTCAGCCGGTGCTCACGCCGGTGCTGGTGCCGCTGTTGGTTCTGTGGCTGGTTTTGATGCTTCGGTGATGCACCCGCTGGTGTGGGATGAGAATTCGTTTGTTCCGCGTGTTCTGGGTGTGGCTGGTTCGTCGTTGCCTTCTGTGGGTTCGCTGGTTCCTGGTGCTGGTTCTGGTGCCGGTCTGTTGGATCCGTATGGTTGGGCTTCTTTGGGCGTTGCTGCGCCTGCTGTGCCTTCTGCTCAGGGTGCTTCTGCTACTGGTGGTGCGCCTGTGTTGCCGGATTCGCTGGTTGGTGTTTCTGCGGCTTCGGGTGTGGTGCTGGGTTCTACTGGTTTTGAGGTGTTGGGTGCCCGCGTGGTGGATTCGCGTGTGGCTCGTTTTACTGCGCCTGATCCTTTGGCTGCGCCGGTGGGTGCGGGTTGGGGTGCTGACCCGTTCTCGTTGGTGGGTGGTAATCCGGTTTCTTTGGTAGATCCGTGGGGTTTGTCGCCGGTGTCGGTGGAGGATTTTGAGAAGTATCGTGAGCAGAAAGCGTCTTCTGGCATCACCGGTTGGGTAAAGAACAACTGGGAGTACGTGGCTGGCGGTGCGATGGTTATTGCTGGTGCTGTGATTGGTGCTGTTGCTGCTGGTACTGGTCCTCTTGGTGGTGCTGTCCTTGGTGGCGTGTCCGGTGCGCTTATGGGCGCTGGCATGTCGGTAATTGAGGATAAGCTTAAGGGTCAGCCTGTTGATTGGTCGAAGGCCGGTAAGGAAGCTGGGAAAGGTTTTGTCTCAGGTGCCATTGCAGGTGCTGTCACAGGTGGTCTGAGTGGTTTGAAGAATTTAGCCACTGGTGTCACAAAAATAGCTACAGCTGCAAAGGCAGCACCAGTTGCTAAAGTTGCCCAAAATAGCTCAAAAATGGGGCAGATTCTATCGAAGGCAGGTGCAGTTAAAAATGCAGTAGTGTCGAAGGCCTCAGCTGCTAAATCTGCACTCACCTCTTACGGTAGTAAAGTGGGATCTAGGCTGAATAATTCTAAAGTCTTAGAAGATATTACGAAGGAAACCTTGTCTGGTGGTATGAATAATGTTGCATCATACTACATGGATGATACCGTAAAAGATAAGAGCCTCATGGGTGGGGTCGGTATGTTCCTCTCAGGCGGTCTAGCATCTGCAGGAGGCGCAGCTACAGGTGGCCTCATCAAAAAGAAAATTGGTGTTAAGGGATATGTCCCAGAAGTTAATCCATCCCCCGCCACCAAGCAGGCGCAAAAGATTCCCGAGAGTTTTCTAACGAGGGCTGGTAAAAAAACAGCTACTATTACTCGTGATGCTGCTATAGATTCCGGCACTGGAATGCTAAAGAACGGTATCCAGTATTCTGCTGATACGCTCGTTAAGGGTCAAGAATTCTCTCCCGCCGCTCTTAAGGATAAGACGTTGGATGTAATCGGTAAAGATTTTATTAAAAATACGATTAAGGGTTCTGTAAAAATGGATAATAAAAAAGCTGAGTACTATCGTTTTACTGCGGCTCATACTTATAATGAGTTTAGGGTTAATCCTGATGCGGTGATTTCTCGCTTTGTATCTAATGCAAACGAAAGAACTTCTACTGTCACTAATCGAGCTCTTACTTGGATGATTGGTATTGATATTTCGAAGTTGAAGATTTAAATATGTTTATTATAGACTCCATAAAAGATTTTATAAAAGGGTTCCTAGAGGAGTTCTTCGGCGATAGGCGTCCAAGTAGTATCATAATAATGGTAATCGTCGTAGCAATTATTATCTATGTCCTCGTTCGCTTTCCACATGAAGTGCGTGACGACAGTGATGGTATCACTGCTACTTGCACCGTAACGAAGGCGTACACCAGGCCTCGAGGCGGCACTATAGGCGAGCTGAATGATACTGCTCCGGTGGGTGTTTTTGAAACAGAAGAGTGTGGCACGGTTCTCATGATTGCAGCTCCTTTTGGGTGGAAGATTCCTGAGTATGTTGCAACTGCTCAGCCTGGCAAAAAATACCTATTCCATGTATTAAATTCATCCCCTAAAAAGGAACGAGATTTTGAGACGACCCGCTTTGAAGAAATCAAAGAATAACCAGCCCATGAGCTAAAAATAGAGCCTCGGGTGGTGCGAGTCTTCGACTCGCACCACCCGAGGCCTTCTATATGGCATCTATGGTCTATTTCCCCTTGGCTTGCTTCTTGCTATCCGCCAGACCAGAGGCCTCCTGCAGCCTCATGTAGTAATAAACAATGGATTCACGGTTAGTCCATCCATCCACCAGGGCACGATCTGAGGGATTGTGCATGTCTGGCCAGCGTTTCTTCTCAATTCTGAAACGAGTAATAGCCGGTAGGCGGTAGTTACCGTAGATGGGCTGGAGCGTCACAATCTCATCACCGGATTTTGTGTAGAAATGAAGGGACGCTGCACGCTCACGATCCGAATTGTCCTTGCACACCACTTTGTCGATTGCGGTGAAAGGGTAGAAGGGGTCACCTACCTGTTCCACACCATCCAAGGAGACCGTAACGTACCAGTAGCGGATGCCAGGCAGACCCCTCGTGAAGAAGGGCGAGATGATGAAAGCTGCGATGTCGAACCAGTGAAAGCCCAGGTCCATCCCTGTATGCATGATGAACATAGGGACCGGGAACATGAGAGCTGCCACCGACCAGAAGACGACTTCAAAACGGTTCAGGCGCACGACGTAGATACCTTCGGCGCGTAGTTTCTTGTCCTTGTACCGGTTCATCTCATAGGTGATGACGGCTCGGAGTACTTTGTACCCGATGACGGCTACGTATATGCCCCAGAAAATAAGCATGATGGTGTTGATCATGGTCGTTTTCTGACCTTTCTATCTATCGGTGATTTGCTGCCTTCCGGCAACGGTGCGGAAGTCAGCGGGTTTGTTCTCAGGGTAGCCGAGGAACTCGGGTGGTCACGCATGGATCTCGGTCCTCTGATGAGTGGTTACCTACTCTTTATCTTAGTCTCGCGCCGAATTACCTTTTTAGCTACCTAGCCTGTAGACCATCATATTGCTCTATATTTCCGCTTATCAGAGCTTTAAATCGCATAGAGTATCCTTGGGGAAGGTGCGCCACCTGCCGGTGGTGCACTTCCGGATATTCACCAACCATACGAAACGAGAACCCGCCATGCGTACTTTTCTGATTATTTTCTGGGGGGTCTTCGCTATAGTCGCGACAGTTGCGACGTTTTATGTCATCATCAATTACGAAGTGCAGCGCTGGAAAGATAAGCAATGGCTACGTGAGGGTATTTATATCCGACGAGTTACTCGGCTCGAAGCTCTCATTACGATATTTACCCCCGTTTTTCCGTGTGCTATGTTTGCAGGTCATATATTTTTTGACCCTGAATCAGCAAGTATAACGATTGACATAACGGCCTTGTTAGTATCAGCGATATTTGCCGCATACTTGCGGTATGTGCACGTTGCCTACGTGAAGATTTCTTCCGAAGGCGTCGAGCAGCGCATCTGGTTCTCCAACCCAACCCGTTACCCTTTCAATGCGATTAACCGCGTCGTGTACTACGAAAAGCCAGATATTGATGAACCGGATATGGTGGGTTTCTACGCCAAATCTGGCATCCAGATTGCCTTGTTTGATCCGATAACCCACAACAATTACCGGCTCTTGGCGATTGTGCGTTTCAGGATTGAGAACGAGCGTTGGCCTGATATGGATAATCCGGATGATGTGGCGCAGGTAGATGAGTTGGATGAGAGAGGTATGACGATTTCTTATTTCAGGGATCTGGAGAAGGTCACTGGCCTTGCTGACGTGGATATGTAGCACCGCATAGAGAAAGCCCTTGGGCTGAGAGATAAGCTCTCAGTCCAGGGGCTTTCTGCATACCAGCGGCAGCTAGCCTAGAGTGCCACCGCTAGCGGGTGATAATCGCGAAGTCGCTGCTGGACAGGTTCGTGAAATTACCAATCTGCGCGTTCACACGGCACTTAGACGTCACCGATAGCGCCGTCACCACCCGCTGATCCTCAGACACCAACACATGCCCCGAACAACCATCCGAAAAACTAATCAACTGCGCATCCGGAGAAATCGCCTGAACAAGCGTCGAAAACTCACCCGTACGCGGCAAAACCATCAACGGATTCAACTCATCCGCACCACTGGGCCACACCGGAACCACCGTCACCGGCAAAACACTCTGATTCACCACGCGAGAAGGAACCCGCAACTCAATCGACCGCAAACGCTGAATCGGGTACGCCGTCGAACGAACCTCCCGGTCAGAAATAGCCTTCGACGTCTCAGAATCAATACGGTTCACCCACTCCTCAAAAGCACGCGAATCCTTAAACTCAGCAGACACATTCGCCCGAACCTGCACCACACCATTAGCCGGGATACTCACCCCAGACAGATTCCACGAACACGGAACATCCACCGCAGTCACACTCGACTGATTCTTCGACACACCAGAAGACGCCTGACCGGCATCCCACGTCACAGAAGCACACGAACCACCCTCAACACCGGGAAGCACCTGCAAAATATCGCCCCGAAGAGCCGACTTCTGCGAGGAAAACTCAAAAGTCAGGCGGGCACTCTTATCCCGCGGGTTATACGTACCCTCAATACGGGTACCCAAACCACTCGGCAAAGACGCCGAACTATGGCTCGAAGCAGACCACGACTCAGCCGTTTTAGACGAACCCTTACCGCCGCCCAAACCCACAAAAGCGAGCACACCCACAAGAATCAAAGAACCCAGAATAGCGCCCCACACCAGCGGGCGGCGCAATGGCGAACGGGCAGGCTCCTCTTCCTCAACAACCTCATCAGGCATATATACCGGCTGCTCCACCACAAAAGGAGCGCGGATAACCGTCTCATTCTGCGCCTGACCCAGCGACGGCATGCCCGCACCATACAGCTCCGTAACATTCTGCCCGGATACCGCAGAAACAGCAGGCTCAGCACCGTGAACCACCGTAGGCGTATAGCCCACAGCGCCCGAAGACACCTCAACCCAGCGAGGAAGCACCGTATCAGTCGCGAAACCCTCAGCCAAAAGACGCAACTTAGCGGCAGCCTCAGCGGCACCAGGACGCTGAACCGGGTTCTCCGCCAACATCCCGTGAAGCACCTCAGCCACCTCAGCCGGAATCTGCGGCGACACCTGCACCGCACCACCACGCGCCGGAAGAGGACGCGCCGCCACCAACAACTCATGAAGAGTCACCGCGCACGCATAAACATCCACCGCCGGAGTAGCCACACCATGCGCAGAACGCTCCGGAGCCATATACCCCGGAGTACCAGAAAACGAACGAGAAGAACCCGAACCCGCAGAGCCAGTAAAAGAAGCAATACCGAAATCAGCCACACGAACCTGCTGATCCAGAGACTCCCCCAAAACACCGCTCAGCAGCACATTCTCCGGCTTAATATCCAGATGCATCACGCCCTGACGGTGAGCAAACTCCACCGCATTCAGAACCTGCACCATCAGACTCAACGCCAAACGAACCGGCAGCGGACCCTCAGAATCCAGCTTCTGACGCAACGAACCGCCATGCTGAAACTCCGTCACCAGAGCCAGCACGCCGCCCTCAACCACCATATCCGTCAACGGCACAATATGAGGATGCGACAGCGCCAACAACACCGAACGCTCACGCACAAAAGACTCAAGAACCACAGGGTTCTCCGCAAGCTCCGGAGGCAAAACCTTCGCCGCATACAGAGCCCACGAGCCGCTCATCGTAGCAGCCCACACCTCACCGACCGCACCAGAACCCACCCGGCGCACCAAACGATACGAAGAGCCAAGGGGAGCGCCCGCAACCAGACCCCCCGCAGGCTGACCAGCAACCTGCGGGGTAGGATGAGCATCACGACGCTCCGAGCCGGAGTACTGCGGCGAACCAGCAGGTACAGTCACGGGCTAACTCCTTAACATCAACTTCACAACAAGCAGGAAGACTCCCCAGACGGGGCGACCCCTACAGCAAAATAGCCGGTAAAGTTACACCATACCTCACCACACGCCAGACAGGTCCTACAGCCCGCCACGGTGCTGAGAATCCTCAGGGCTCATCAGCTGCACCAGAACCGGCGACCCGGCAAGGAACGCATAGCCACGACCAACGCTCAGCTGAACCGGGGCGCGCCTTGGAATGGAGCCGAACATGTCCATATCCGTATCAACATTCGGCTGAACCACAGCACCAGTGCGGAACTTGCGAATAGCCTTCGTCCAATGGCTATACAAAGGACGCAAATCAGTCGGCTTACCCGTAGCAATAATGTGAACGTCCGGGAAGTCACCCTTCACAATCGCATCAAAAACGTTCATCGGGTCATCCACACGGTCACCGTCATCAATCAGCAACAGCACCGGGCCCGCGGCATCCTGCAAAGCCGCCTGCACCTGAGCAGAAGCATTCTTGCTCTCAAACACCCGGTCAAAAACGCCCTCCGGCGCATTCACCAGACCGGAACGCTGATCGAAGACAGCCCAAACTTCCGGAACCTCAGCGGCATCCATGCGCGCGTTCTCCGCCGCGGTAGCGTCACCGGACGCCAACGCGGCAGATACCGCCTGCTCCGCCGCAGCCCTCGCCCGAGAAACCAGACGAGCAAACGCAACCAGCAGAGAAGACTTACCCGAACGCGGATTACCCGCAACCATGGCGTGCTCACCCTCATACAGCTCGAAAGCACAAGCCTCCAACGTAGCCTCCGCAATACCCGCAGGGATGCGCCACAGGCTCGGAGAAAACTCAGCAGCAGGCATGCTCTCCCACGAAACCCACGTCGGCAGCTGACCAATCACATCACGCTTAGCAGGAGCCTGCGGGAAGCGCTCACGAATCATAGAGACAGCCTCCTCTACGCCAACAGCGGGAGTAGCCACCTGCATCTGACGCAGACGTTTCGGGTCAACACAACGCCCAGGAACCGCAGCCGGAACATTCGTGCCGCGGATACCATGCGAGGAATAATCGTGGACATCGCTCAGCTGGAAGAACCACGTCTGCAACGAAGCATCAAGAATCTGCGAGGGAATATTCTTCGCGCGGCTCGTCGACACCACGCAGTGAATACCAACAGCAGGACCATCCGCATACACGCGGTAGAAATTCGCCAACAAATCCATGCTCACAGCGTCAGAGAACTCATCGCGCAGCGTCGCAAAACCATCCAAAACAATGAAAAGAGGCTTACGGCGTGATGCATCAGCACGGCGAGCATCAAGCTCCGACTTCACAAAACGCAAGAAACGAGCCTGACGCTCCCTAGCGCCCTGACCGGTACCCACAGCAGAAACAACATGCGGCAAAGAGCCCAACGGCAACAAGCCATCAGCGCCCATATCCACCAGAACAATATCGATGTCCTCCGGCGAATAATGCTGAGCCAAACCCAACACCACAGACTGAATCGTCGTAGTCGTACCACTACCGGCAACACCCACCAACAGCAGGTTGCTCATCTCAATATTCCAGCCCATAGGCACCTGACGCTGCAGCTCAGGCTCATCACCCAAAGCGCACACCAGAACACCGTCCCGGACACCACCCACAGTGGGAAGATCCGGATCGGGGAAGCCACGAACACCAAAATCAGCCAAATCAACGTACGAACCCAACGGCTCAGGCCACACCTTACGAGGAGCAACCGCACCACGAGCCGCATGAGCTGCCACAACAGCATCAATCAGCAGATCCAGGTCATTCGCATCACTCGACGACACCTTCGGGCGCGCACGCTCCGAACGAGGAATACCGATACTATCGGTCGCGCGAACCTCCAGAGAAGTCACCACCTCAGTGCCACTCTGACCCGTCACCAGGGCTGTCTGCACCGGCGAAATGTCGTTCTGGCCCAGCTTCACGTAGGCGCGACCCATCTGCGAACGTGAAATCTCCGAAGCATCCGGAACACCAATCACGTTCGAAGAATCCTCACGGCTCTGCACACGCAAAGCCACACGCAAGTTCGTATTCGCCAGAATATCGTCATTCACCACGCCGGCAGGACGCTGAGTCGCCAAAATCATGTGCACACCCAGGGTACGACCCACCGCACCAATGCTCACCAGCGACGACAGGACATCCGGGAAGTCCTTCGCCAGCATCGCGAACTCGTCAATCACCAGCAGCAAGCGAGGCATCGGCTCCGGCGGGTTCGTCGCCAAGTAATCCTTAATGTTGTCCACGCCCTCGCCAGCAGCCGCAAACAGGCGCTGACGACGGTCCATCTCCGCCTCCAACGACTCAATAGCGCGGTGCGCCAACTGAGCATCCAAGTTGCTCAAAGTACCAATCGTATGCGGCAGACGCTCACACGTCTTAAACGCCGCACCACCCTTAAAGTCAACCAGAATAAAGTTCAAACGGCTTGGATCATGGTGCGCAGCCAAACCTGCCACCAACGAACGCAAAAACTCACTCTTACCCGAACCAGTGGTACCACCCACCAGACCGTGAGGACCGTCCTTCACCAAATCCAGTGTGAACGCGCCAGAGTCGCCCACACCAATCTCAGTACTGAAACCATTAGCCTGCGACCAAAACACCTCAATATCCTCAGCACCCGGAGGGGTCGGCAAACCAACCAGCTCAGGCAGCTTCACCAGCTGCGGCAAACCGCCACCCAACAGCAGACGCTCAGGGTCCTCATGATGCGCCAAAGTACGCGCCACATGAAGAGCATCCTCAGCGCTCACACCGGCGAGCACACCATCATTCACCGTGTAACGGCGGCGAGGCTCCGAATAGGTGATGGAAGCCTCCTCACCAATCTCCACGACGGAAGTACACGACGCAGGAAGGCGATCAACAGAAGAAGCCAGCACAATACCGGCAACACGGCGAGCGCCCGCAGCGGCAGTCTTATTCGCCATCAGACGCACTTCATCGCCATACGCCAAAAGGTCGCGTGCCGGCGACTCACGGCCCTCAGTGAGGGTATCCGAATCAACGACCACGCACAGGCCGCGGGTCGGAAGAGACTCAATGTCGTTGTAAAGAGAGCGCAGCATCTGATCTGACTGCTCCTTACCAGAAGCAAACCAACGCATCTGCTGGTTCTGCGCCATATGCATATGCGGAAGCCACGACGTCCACACCCAGTCCTGCGAGCGCGCCGAATCAGCGCAGACCGCAATCGTCATATCAGCAGGACCCGTGTGGGTTGCCGCCTGCAGCACCAGGCTACGCGCCAGGGCAAGAGACTGCTCACGCGGACCCACAATACCGATAGCGCCACCCTCACGCAGGTCAGCAACCAGCGGGGCATCCCACAGGGTATTGTGCTCAAGAATATGCTGAACCTCAGGCTCAGGATTGCTCGGCTTCGTCAGCTCAGGAGCCCAATGGATATGCCCAGTACCCACGTGGAAAGTCAACAGGTCAGGGCTGGTGCTCCGGCGACGCCACAGCGTCATTGCAGGAAGAAGCGCCCGCAGCTGAACGGCATCCGGTGCCGGGGCTAGGTCGTGAAGACGCTCAATTTCCTCACGGTTACTCAGAGCGATACGTTCCTTGAACTTCTCCATTTCCTGCTCAAAACGCACACGTTCCTTCACCTTGTCCTTAGCGTGACGACGCTTCTGCTCCACCCACATGCCAATACTCAGGATGGGGCTGAGCATCGCGAAAAGGGCGTAACGAATCTCCTGCATAATCGCGACCATCGCCGCCGCCATAATAATCGGGCCCACCGCCATCGCAAGATTGAACTTTGGCGGATCAGAAACATTCTTGCGGGTAGGCGCCTCCACCTTATCCGGGGCGCTCAACGCGCCCTGACGCGGCGGACGGTTAAACGGTGCAGTACCCGACGCGCTCACGTTCGGGGCGCTACCGGGGCGAGGTGCGGCCTTCTCCTGAGGAGCAGGCTGCAGAGTCAGAACACAATCCCCAACATGGATCGTGGTGCTCTCAGAAACAGTCAGACCCTCCTCAGGGATTTTCTGACCGTCCACAAAACTACCGTTCGTAGAACCCGGGTCAGTGATGCGCACCTTCTGAGTGTTTGTCGACTCATCATGAATCACCTGCAGGTGCAGATGCTCCCAGGACGCGCTCGCCGTGGGTAGCACAATGTCGGCGTACGGGGAACGACCCGCCACCAGAGGGCGCGAAGAAGGGATAGGGTGCGGTAGGGTAACCGTCGAACCGCCGCTCAAGCAGACGCTCCAGCCCTGCACCAGGGAAGGGTAGGAGAGCGGTGCCCTAGAGATGCGCATACCTTCCATCGGCTTGACCTCCGCCAGGGTGGAGGATGCCGTCACCGGGCGGTTATCGCAATACAGCGGCTCGTCTGCAGGCAGGGAGGGGCCACCGGTTGCCTGAATGAGATCAGCGATGGTCGTCTCAGGCTGCCAGGAGTCTAGTTCATAGCTCCCGTTATGCTCTTCAAGATCAAGGAAAAAGCGCATAAGGTGTTCTCCAAAATAGATAAATCGTGAGCCCTGCTGGTGAACGGACTAGGAGGGAAACCCCGAAAGCCGGGGCGTGATGGGCTGGCTCTGTATGGATGAGGCTTTGCTCGGAACAGCTAGTCGCGAGATTCTGAGGTGAACGTGCGAAGCATCCACACCGGCGGGTTCACCGCATCCGTTGCGGAAGATCCGCCCTGAATCATCGAAGCTTCCGCGGTCGGGTAAAGAAGACCCATCTGCCCGCCAGCGGCGTAAGAAGACGAAAAATCCAACGGATACGCGACCGTAGAATCTTTAGCGTCCAGCCGGAGAGTTCCTAGAACCCGTCGAACTGCCTCAGGAGTGTATTCACGAACCTGGCTTGTGGCATACGCAAAAGCCAAGAGCGCGTTATGGGAGGGAGCGTCCGCCCACGCTGCCGATTTCGAGAACGCCTGTTCGCCCGACAAGTCCTTTAGCGAAGAATCATTCTTCATACGCTCAACCGTTGATACAAATGCCGAAGAAGCACGACCGGCATCATTAGCGCTCAACGCCGCAGCGCGTGCCTGAACACGCCCCACAACGCGAATATTGTCAGTCAGGGAACCACCGTTCTCCAGAAGAAGACGCATAAAAGGCTCCGTCAAAGCTTCCTCACCCGCAATCACCGGAGAAGTAATACCCGCCCTCTGAAGAGAACGAAGCACCTTCGCCTGAGTCGACGCCGAACCCGTCAAAACCAGAACAGGAGAAGAGCCCGAAGACTTGTCCCCCAGAAGGCGCGTCAGCTCCTTGAGAGCGTCCTTCATGCCGTCTTCATCAGCAGAAACATGAACGCGACTCGTATAGGGAAGATCCGGCGCAGAGCCCTCGCCCGCATCCAACAGGATGGTGCGCACCCCATCAAGCTGCTGCGAAGAACCCGCGCTAGACACACCGGCAAGCGAACGAATAGCAGCCGTATAGGCCTGCTTCTCCTGCTCAGGGTCCAGAGCAAAACTCCACACCCCATCGCCAGCATCTACCCGGTCATACGCCTCAATCACCGCAACATTGCGTTCCTTAGCGGCAGCCGTAGCACCCCGAAGATGCTCACCCCGAGAAGCAAGCACAATACCCAAAGCGCCCTCAGACGAGAGCTTCTCTACCGCCTCACGGGCCCCCTGCTCCGTTCCCTTATCGTTCGTATAAAGAACCTTCACAGAAGAATTACCCAGAGCCAGGCGGTACTGGGCAACACGAGCACCCTGAGCATTCAGACGCCACGCAGACCCCTCAGCATCATCACCAAAAGTAGCGACAACACCAATAACAGGCTCACGACCAGACGCAGGAAGAGAAATAGCCTGCTGAACCGTCACCGCAGACGCAGGGTTCGTACCCGTACCAAGCGGCAAAGGCTGAGGAGTCACAGCGCGCACGCCATACCAGATCCCCACCACCGCAAGGCTAAACAGCACACACAGACTGACACACCACACCACGGTGCGCTGAGTGAGCCGCCTGCCCTCGCGGCGGTGAGGACCTGAATCAGAACCCAAATGAGGGGAAAACCCCACGGCTAATCACCAATCTGGAAGGTGTACACCGTCTTCACCTCTGCACTGCCAGCATTCGACAGATGGAAGGTCGGCAACGAACGCAGACGCTGTAGGGACGCCTTGAACTGCGCCTGACGCTTCTGCAGAGCGGCAATATCCTCAGAACGGAGGTTCGTGTAACCCTGAGCATTCTGCATCGCCAAAGCAAGCTGGTAATCGGCCGCACCAGCCTTTGCGCTATTGCTCTTGAGCGCGCCCAAGAGGCCAGCGCCCTCAGCGTTGCTATCGCCCAAATCGAGCATGAGCTTCGACAGGTCGTTATTCAGCTGAACGGACGCACCAGCCAAATCTCGGGTAGCGTTCTCAGCGCGGGTGCTCAGAGCAACCAGAGAACGCTCAGTCACCGAATCCAGAGACTGACGCAGACCCTCAATACGATCATTCATATCCTTGTGCTGAACCTCGATGGATTCACCAGCCACCTGAACCACAGTATTCGCGGTATCAGTAATGCCAGCAATCGAAGCAGAGAACGCCGCCTTAGCAGCCGAAGCGCTAGAAGAACCATCGCTCGAAACCTTACGAATCTCCTCGCTAATCATGCTCGTCAGGCTCTCACGAGTCTCATCGGCAGACTCCTTGAACGCTTCCTTAATAGCGGTGGAGAGGTCAGCCTGCATGTTCGTCATATCCTCAAGGTTCTTACCCAAAGCATTGACGGCATCCGAAGCCGAATGGATACGATCACGCAGAGAAACCTTAGCCTGATCAGTAGGTTCTTCCCTCTTCTCCGCATCCTGGTTCTGCGCGTTTGCGGCATCGTTCAGGGTCTTCTCAACCTCGCCCAGGGCACCATCTACCGCGTTCACAGCATCGTTAAGGTCCTTAGCGTCGCGAGCCAGACCCTCCTTGGGGTCATCCATCGAAGTAGCAGCAAGAACCTCATCCCACGCAGCTACCGCGGCAGCAATACGCTGCTCCATCGGAGTACGTGCGGCAGGAGTGTTCGACGTGTAGGTACGCTCGTTCGCGTTCTCCACCGTAATGACGCGAGTATTACCTTCCGTAGCAGTAGGCTCGGCGGAAGGCGCCTCAGAAGAAGGAGCAGCGGAAGGAGCCTCAACCTTCTTCGACGGCTCCTCAGAAGGAGCCACAGAAGCAGACTCAGACGGCGCAGGGCTAGGAGCCTCAGACGGCGCCTCAGAAGAGGGGGCCGCAGACGGCGAAGCCACGCCACCACAAGAAGAAGCCGTCAAGTAGCCACGCAGATGCTCCACCTGCTCAGCAGATAGAGAACCGCCACGCTCAGTAGACAGAGCACAAAGCTGCTCCGCCAGTTCCTTATTCTGAGCGCTCATAGAACCAGAACCGTCCACCAGCTCCGCACGAGCAGAAGCCGCACGAGAATGAACGTTCTTGATGCTCTCAATCAGACGACTCGACGTTTCCTTCATCTGATTCACACTCTGACGAGCCGCACTAACCTTCTCACTCAAAGAACGCACAGCATCACCATCAAGAGAAGACGGGTCCTTCTCCACCTGCTCAACAAGCTCATCCATCTGACGCTTCAACGCCGAATAGTTGTTGTTTGCACCCTTCAAATATTCCGGCTGCAGGTGATCCACAATCTTCTCACCGGTAGCAACCAGCGCAATCAAAGAACTCTGCACGGTCACCGACGCACCGAACAGGGCACAGGTCACCGAACCGTTAGAAGAACAAGTCTCAGCGGTCGGGTGCTCCGGGCCAACAATCTCACGAATCGAAGCCGTAAGATCCTGCTGACAATCCGAGCTTGCCTCCGCATATGCATTCAGAACAGCAGACAGCTGAACCAAATTACCGTACACACTGCGGCTATTCGCACCCTCCTCACGATGTACAACACAACGACCGCCGCTATGTGAAACAGACACATTGGGGCGCGCCGTCGTATCACCCAGCATCGAGTGAAGAGCAGCAACAGTACGCTCCAACTGAGAAATCAGCTGAGAATTATTAGTACGCGAAGCCTCAGAAAGATCCTTCTGCAGGCTCTCAATATTCGCCTGCAGACCCTGCATGGTCTTCGTCAACGATTCATTCTGAGTCTTCAGATGCTCGGCAGTGTCCTTACCCAAAGTCGCGGACGTGTCATCCAGGCTCTGACGCACCTGAGCAACCTGCGAACTAGCGCTAGTCAACGTCGTATTAACCTCGTTGACCGTATCAATAGTGCGCTGCAGAAGCGCCACCTGAGACGCATCCTGAGAGGTGAAACCATTAGTAATGATTCCCGCACCAGACAAATCAGAAGCAAAACCAGGCTGCACCGAAATATTGAAGGTAGGCGCACTAAAATCCTTCGCCTTAACCTTCAACACAAAAGAAGAAGAACTACCAGTCACCGGAGGCGCCGAAATAGCACCCCACTGAACAACTGCCTTACCTTCATCATTGGTGCTCACCACACCATTCGTCGACGAATTAGCCGCATCAGGGGTCGTAATAACCTGAGTAGGAGAACCAGAAAGAACAGTAGAAGCAGCAATAGAGAACGGAGTACCAACCGGTGCAGGGCTAGTACGGCTAGCACCGGATGCATCATAGGTGACGTCCTCGGTCTTCACCGTCAGGTTCTCAACCGTAACCTTAATCGTGATTTCGCCACTGTAACCGTTCAAATCATTCAGGTTAGTGCCGCTACCGCGCTCAGTAGAATACTGCAGGCTCACACGTACAGGAAGGTCATTAACAACGTCCTTCGGCTTGAACTGCACATTGCTCGAGGAGCTCGTACGATCCTTGTCATTAACGTAAATGTTGGTCGACTCAATCGACGAAACCTCGCCGTCACGGCCCATCTGAACATTCACGTTCTGCAGAACATTAGTAGCGTTCTCCACCTGGCGGGGGCTCTGAGAGGTAACAGTACCCTTATCGGAAGGGGTGCTGTTATTGTTCGTGCCCGTGGAGCATGACGAGAAAATGAGTGCCGTCGTGACACCCAAAATCAAAGGGAAGCGGAGTAGACGCTGACGCGCCGTGGTGTGGTTGGTCATGATGATCTTTTCGTTGAGTTATATACCGTGCAGACACATAACAGCGGCAAGTCTGAAACGCCACTGTATAGTGCCCACCTGAGTGGAAAGGGTCAGGGGCAAAGCCGGAATGAGAAAAAGCCCCGTACCACTTTATCAGTCCAATATGAGAAGGTTGATATTTTTTCCTCCTAGTCGGTGCCTCATCAGGATATTCAATTCAACCTTGAGGTGATAGTTAAAAGTATTTTTCATTTCATTTCAACCTAGTGCACTTACCGAACTCTGTGCAACATAGAAAAACCCCGCGGCTGAGATCATCTCTCAGCCCAGGGGCTTTCTCTATACGGTGCTACATCTGAATAACGTTATTTAGATGAGGCATCAAGGATGCGCTGCAGGTGCTCCGGGATCTGTCGGTACTCCCCGGCCTCGGGGGAACCAATCTCGTACGTGCGGGCGTAGCAGATGACCTTGATCAGGGCGTCCATGTCCTCGTAATCACCGAACTCTACGAAGAGTTCGGGGATGTACTTGGGCGGCCAAACACCGTAACGCTCACGGAAAAGAATCATGTGGTAGATGTAGGTTGCGTCAAAGAAGACGGGGCTGAAACCCAGACGGTAGCGTCCCATCTGGCTACTGCTGATGAGTAGGTGCCCGCCCTTGCCGTTGACCTGCATGTGTATTTTGGTGATGCTGCTGTAGTCGAACTCGCGGGTCTTGAATCGCCAGTTCCGCCATTTCACGGAGGTCTCATTCTGCTGGATGTAGAACGAGTGGACATGGACGGACATAAACCAGAAATGCATTCCAACTATGTTTGTAAATATATAGGCTGGAATGTAGTCAACAAGGCTCTCTGCCCTGAAAAGCAGAGGACACAGAAGACAAACAACTACAGTACAAGCGTCCAAAATCAACACAGCCAAAAGCGGCTTTTTCTGCCGCTGCCCCAGAGGAATATAGCCCTTGGGGCGGTTGAGGCCGATAGAGCCGTTGGTGACGGTTTCGGCAAGAAATTTTCTGAGCATGAAATGTCCTAGTGCGGTGGGTGGCTACATATCGACGTCGGCAAGACCAGCAACCTTCCCCAGATTCTCAAAGTAACGCATCGTCTTCCCAGCACAATCCAAACGGTCCACCTGCGCCACATCGTCCGGGTTATCCATATCAGGCCAATGCTCGTTCTCAATCCTGAAACGCACAATCGCCAGAAGCCGGTAATTTTTATGAGGCAACGGGCTAAACAGGGCAATCTGAGTGCCTGACTTGGCGTAGAACCCCACCATGTCCTCGTCTTCATATTTTGCTGCCTTGTAGAACACGACGCGGTTAATCGCATTGAAGGGGTAACGGGTCGGGTTGGAGAACCAGATGCGCTGCTCGATGCCGTCGGCGGAGGTTTTCACGTAGGCAACATGTACATAGCGTAGACAACCGACCATTAGCACTGATAGCAACAGAGCTGCTATTTCAACCCATACATTTACCGGCCCAGTGTCATAAATTTCGGTTACATACGCAAGACCTGGAAAAACTGGGGTCAATATCGTAATGAGAGCTTCAAACCGCGTAACCCGTCGAATATAAATACCCTCACGCCACCGCTTCTTATCTTTCCAGCGCTGCACCTCGTAATTGATAAGGACATAAATCGTCGCCACTGTCGCGACTAGAGCGAAGATACCCCAGAAGATAATCAAGAAATTACGCATGATGGGTTCTCGTTTCGTGTGGTTGGTGAATATCCGGAAGCGCACCACCCGCAGGTGGCGTACCTTCCCCAAGGATACCCCGGTGTGCGAATCATCCTAGACCGCACGCTTTGGCGCATAAGGCTCCTCAGCCCACGGGGTCCCACGGCTTAGCTGGCTGCAGGTTCAGCCTCCGGGTCCTCCTCATCTTCCTTCTCAGGGATAGCGATACCCACGGTCATGTACCTCTTCACCAGCAGGTACGAGGCGATAACCGGCACCACGTACACCAGCGACAACCCGCTACCGTACTGCACAACATCAGCGGCAAGACGAACCGCCGCCAAACATCCGCCCAACCCCACCAGGGCGACGCAGAAGCCACGCAACACGCCATACCCGGCAGTACCCTCCTCAAAGGTCGATGCCCACAGCTTGAATAGGGTGCGGCGCACAAAAATCAGGAAAATCGGCACCAGGCACAGCACCACCGAAACACCCACAGGCTCATACCCGGCAGTGGCGAACGAAACCACCGGAATCAGCAGGCAGAAGAACGCCATCAGGGCACTCACACCCAGCACGACCGCACGCACGTACCGGTTGATGCGCTCCATGCGTCGCAGGTTAGGGATCTCGTCGTTCGGCTGCACGGCGTTATAGAAGAACAGCAGCAGAACCAGCGCGGACGCCGCCACATACCAGGGCGCAAAATTGATGCCGCCCACCTGCGGGGTGAAAGCAACCGGCGGGACACCCGCCAGGGAGAGGGCAGCGAGCAGAACAATCGCGGCGACGCAGAGCGTGCCCACCGTCAGCAGGAAGTAATGGTACGCGCCGCCGTTCTTTGCATCGTGCACACTGTGCTTGTGCGTGCCGTCAATCATCACGACAGAAAACAGCATTGCGGAGATGGATAGGATGCCCCACGCGTATTCACCCGTCACGGTGGGGACAAACATGAGAAGAATGGAGATAGAGAAAAGAATCCACAGACATACTCGCTGCAGGGTTGTTGAGGATGCGAGAGCCACTTCAAAAAAGCCGATGATAAAGTCGCCGATATCTTCCATGGTGGATTCCTTTCTGCTGGGGTTATTCTTTGATCTCTTCAAAGCGGATGACAGTGAAGTCGAATTCATCGTTGCGGGAATCGAAGGACTTGTACGCCCTGTATTTCTTGCCCGTCTCAAAGTTCTGGAGGTATTTGCGAATGGGTATACCATCAGGGGATTTGCTCGATGTGATGATTCCGCACTCTTCCGTTTCGAATTCACCGGAGGTCCAGTAGGGGTCCTCGTGCTCAACGATTTCGACGGAGGTGACAGTGCAGATAGCGGATTCATTGCCCGGGTTGTAGTTGGTCATGAAATGTATGGACGCGAAGAACCCTAGCATGACTGCCACGAATATGATGATGTCGCGTGCACCCCATGCATCTTTTGCTTTTTTGCGAAGATACTCTTTGAAGTCGACTTTATTCTTCTTTTTCTTGGTGTGTCTCTTTTTGTTGGTCTTCTTCGTAGCCCCAGTTTCGGTAATGTAATTTGCCTCTGGGTAACTCTTTTTCTTTGAGGTGTTCCTTTTCTTTGAAACGTTCTTTTTCCTCGGGGAGTTTTTCTTCATTGCTCTTCACCTTCTTTCTGAGCTGCGGGCTGTTACTCTGTGCTGGGTTTCTAGGCTTTCGTTGCCTTTTGCGCTTCGCTGCTTACTTCGGTTGTGCTCATGGTGTGTACGTCCTTGTGTGGTGGTTGGTGAATCGTTCCCGCTCCGGTGGTGGCGGGCACATTCTTAGCCTATCGCACGGTATCTGACCAGAAGGTTAACTGTGTGCAAGGGTCAGATGAAGACTCGGCAACCAGTCATCAGAGGGTCAGGATTCGTGCGTACCCGCCCGATTTCCTAAGCTGCTCTGGAGGAGCATGCCCCTGCATTGTTGAAGACGCAGACAAAGCGAAATAGGCTGCTAGTGCTATATAGAGAGCCCCGGACGGTGCGAGTTGTAGGCTCGCACCGCCCAGGGCTCTATTTTTAGCTCATGAGCTGGTTATTCTTTAATTTCTTCAAGGCGAACAGTATCAAAATCTCTATCATCATTTCTTGTGCTTAATGCTTTATACATCTTATACTTCTTCCCTGCCTTAATTTCAGAAACATATTCCGGAATATTTTTACCATCTGGTGCGGCATACATTTCAATAACACCACATTCTTTTGTTTCAAAAACACCAATGAGTGCAACATCATTCATGTTTCCAAGCATTCCACCCCGTTCTTTAGTGTAGGCAGATTCTACAGTGCAGATAGAATAGGACCCATGGCTATCATCATGGAGATAAAATTGAAGACATGAATAAAATGCTATGAGTGCAATACCAAGAATTATTGTAAATCGATATTCCTGCTTCCAGGTATTCGGGTATTTTTTACGTATTGTCCATGGAAACATTGCTTTCCTACTTTCTCAGTGTCTTGTCTGGTGGGTTCTCTGCAGACTCTGGAGCTGCAAACTGTCATTCCTTGATTTCTTCAAAGCGGGTCGTCACAAAATCTCGATCTTTCTTAGGTGAACGATTAGACACATGGAATAGGTACTTTTTTCTAGGCTGCGCCGTCTTGACATATGCGGAAATCTTCCAGCCCTCAGGGGGTTCAAACATCGTGAGCGTGCCGCACTCCTCCGTCTCAAAGACCCCCTTCAAACCAATATCAGTCATGCCGCCCAGGTCCGTTCCGCGACGCTCCTGCGTGTACGCCTTAGTTACGGTGCAGGTAGCGGTGAAACCGTCACTGTCATCACGTAGATTTATGGGAATAATAAAAAAGATATATCCAACGCACATCGTCAGAAAAAGCATTGTTATTCTTTCCGACCATTTGTTATGAGATTCCATCACTCACCTCATTAGCCTTCCGGGATTTCTTAGCCTGCTGCGCTTCGCGGCGTGCCTCCTCACGCGCCTGCAGACGCTCCAACCTACGCGCCTCATTACGGGCAGCCCTACGGCGGCGCTTCTGACGCTCACTCTTCGTCTGCCCAACAACGTACTTCGTCTTACACAAGTCATAGAACTGGGCATAAATATCTTGCGATGAGCCGTACATCCCCACCACACTCATCACATCTAGACCATCTTCTTCCGCCCAGCGCCCGTGATCGTCACGGTACAGCACCTGCGCCATAAGAATCGTCGCATCAAACTGATACGGGTCAAAGCTGCAGGTACGCTTACCCATCTCGGTGCTGCCAATGCGCAAGAACCCGTTCTTTCCGTTGTTCTCCACGTGGGCAAACGTAATCGAGGGGTAGGTGAAAGTGCGTTCCTTCCACCGCCAATTACGCCACCGCACACAATCCTCACGCAGCTCAAGGTAGAAGGCGTAGCAGTGGTTCAGTGGGAGAGCGCCCAGCAGGCCAAGAGACACGATGCTAAAAATGAGGCCAGAAATTGCAACAGTAAAATCCTCTGTTCCTGGTTGCTCATCCCCGAGGCCAAGAGACAGCCAAATAAGCGGCATGCCGACAAACCCGAGGATAGTTACAAGCCAGA
>ERZ773180.150-NODE-150-length-49516-cov-12.691616_pt1 | contig 49516 bp, 63 predicted proteins | sample MGYA00511080_ERZ773180 | MGnify/ENA primary metagenome ERZ773180 (study PRJEB29015, sample SAMEA2738175) | human oral metagenome | biome: human oral; feature: human-associated habitat; material: saliva | place: China | collected 2178 ... | reverse complement strand
ATGACGATGTTCCAGCAACATTTGACGATGGTTCAACTACCAAGACAGTTGATGGTGTTGGTACATACACAGTAGCAGCAGATGGAACAGTTACCTTCGTCCCAGAAAAATCATTTGTTGGTGAAGCACCAGCAGTGACAGTGGTTCGTGAAGATAAGAACGGAACCAAAGCCTCTGCAACCTACACGCCAACAGTAACTCCAGTTACACCAACTTCAGAGCCAGCAACATCTACAGATATCCAAGGTCAAACACAAACAGGTAAACCAAGCTTCACGCCTGGTAACCCAAGTGTCCCAATGGATGATGATGTACCTGCTACCTTTGAAGACGGCTCAACAACTAAAGTTATTCCAGGTGAAGGAACTTACACAGTTGCTCCAGACGGAACTGTAACCTTCGTCCCAGAAAAATCATTCACAGGAACAGGTACAGGCGTAACTGTGAAACGTGTTGACAAGAACGGTACAGCCATTACAGCAACTTACACGCCAACCGTAACACCAGTAACACCAACTGCAGAATCAGTTACCTCAATTGGAAACAAAGGCCAAACGCAAACAGGTAAGCCAAGCTTCACTGAAGGCGATAGCCGTGTACCAATGAATAACCAAGTACCAGCTACCTTTGAAGATGGATCAACTACGAAGACGATTCCAGGTGTTGGTACTTACACAGTGGCAGCAGACGGAACAGTAACCTTCACACCAGAACCTGAATTTACCGGTACTGCACCAGCAGTGACAGTAGTTCGTGAAGATGTGAACGGAACAAAAGCTTCCGCAACTTACACACCAACTGTCCTTCCAATCACTAAGTTTGTTGATAAAGAAGGTAAGGAAATCCCAGGATATCCTACAGTTGATGGTGAACAGCCAAAAGCTGAAATTCCAGGTTACCGCTTCGTAGAAACTAAGAAATTACCTAATGGTGATATCGAACATGTCTACGAGAAAGTAACGACGTCATACGTTGATGAAAATGGTACGCCAATCCCTGGTTATCCAACCGAAGATGGCCAACAACCTAAGAAAGAAATCCCAGGTTATGAATTTGTGAAGACAATTGTAGATGAAAATGGTAATACTCAACACATCTACAAACAAATTGTGACTCCAACACCAGTGCCGGATACAACTCCGACACCAGAGCCACAGCCAGCTCCACAAACAGAAGAGCCTAAGGCTCCAGTAGTTCCAGAAACAAAAGAAGAAGCTCACTTTATCAATCCAAGTGATAAGACAGCTCAACTTCCAGAAACTGGTAGTGAGGATTCAAACCTTGCAATCTTTGGTTTGGCAAGTCTTCTAGCTGGATTTGGACTCTATGGCGGAAAACGACGCAAACGTTAAAATGATTTAACGGTCGTATAGGACATTAAGAATCCAAATTCCAATTAAAATAGACCTCATGGCATTTGCCATGGGGTCTATTTGTATGGGCTAGCCTGCTAATTTTTTTAAGTCGTCATGATTGACTTTACTCACTAGGAAGCGTAATCTAGACTTTAATTAAAGGATTAAAAGGAGGTCCCTCGATGATTGAAGTAACTTATTTAAATACTGCAAAGCAAGAAAAACACACTTCTTTTGAAGATTACAATGAATTTGTCAGAGCACAGCAAGCTTGTTGGATTGCCTTACCGGATTCAACGCCAGTCACTAAGGTGACTATAAACGGACATGATATTGGCTACAAAGGACAATATGGCGACCTTTACTTTTATATTATGAAGCTAGACTTGGCACAATATCAGTAATAATAGGAAAAAGAATCAGACATCGTGTTCCGATTCTTTTTCTTTGAGAAAGGTAATTTTTATAAATTAAGAATATTGCTAATTGACTGAAAATGACTTACAATAGAAAGGAAGAATTTATAGAAGGAGACACATATGAAAAACAAGCGTTTAATTTGGACTTTGGTTTTCTTAGCTATCTTGACGCTCGGTTCTATTGGTACAGATCTTTTCAAAAAAGAGCACCAAGATGCTAATAAGGTCGTCAAAGTAGGAATCCTCCAGTTCGTGACTCACGATGCCCTGGATCAAATCGAGAAGGGAATTGAGGATGGTCTTAAGGAAGCTGGTTATAAGGGGGACAAGGTTAAAATCACCCTCCTAAATGCCGAAGGAGACCAGTCTAAAATTCAAACCATGTCTAAACAATTGGTCAATGACAAGAATGATGTCGTTATCGGTATTGCAACGCCAGCAGCACAAGGGCTAGCGGCAGCTACTAAGGACATTCCAGTCATTATGGGAGCTATCTCAGACCCTGTTGGGGCCAAATTGGTTAAGGACCTCAAGCATCCAGAAGGCAATGTCACTGGTACCTCTAACCAAGTGCCGATTAAGCAGACAGTGGAATTGGTCAAATCATTGACACCAAATGCTAAGACAATTGGTATTCTCTACGCTTCAAGCGAGGATAATTCCAAGTCACAGGTTGAGAGCTTTAAGAAATTCGCTGAAAAAGATGGCCTAAATGTGGTCGAGTATGCCGTACCATCAACCAATGAAATCAATACAACCATGTCAGTCATGACTGGTAAGGTAGATGCTATCTGGACGCCTCAAGATAATACTATTGCCTCAGCTTTTTCAACAGTAATCTCATCAGCCAACCAAGCTAAGATTCCAGTTTATACGACTGTCGATACTATGGTGAAAGAGGGCGGTTTGGCCTCAGTTGCTCAAAGCCAATATGAACTTGGAAAAGCCACAGCTCGTAGTGCTGTTAAGGTTCTTAAAGGTAAGAAAGTTAAGGATGTCCCAGTTGATGTTATTGATGATGGTACTCCAACGCTCAACCTTAAAGTTGCTCAAGACCTCAACATCACCATCCCTGACGATGTGCTTAAACAGTCAGACATCGCTGTTAAAGCTGATAAATAAGGAGGACTTATGATTATTTCATCTATTTATCAGGGGCTTCTATACGGAATCCTAGGTCTCGGGATTTACATGACTTTCCGTATCTTGGATTTTCCTGATTTGACAACAGAAGGTTCCTTTCCTCTTGGTGGGGCAGTAGCAGTAACTCTTATGAACTTTGGTTGGAACCCAATTTTAGCAACCTTGGTTGCTGTTTTGGCCGGCTGTGGTGCTGGACTTGTGACTGGTCTCCTCTATACTAAGGGAGAAATTCCTACTATTTTGGCAGGGATTTTGGTCATGACTTCTCTTAACTCAGTCATGCTTATGATTATGGGAAGGGCCAACCTAGGACTTCTTGATATTAAGACTATTCAAGATTTACTTCCTTTCAGCAAGGACTACAACCTCTTGATTGTTGGTCTCATTGCTGTAACCATTGTTATCACTGCCTTGATTGCCTTTCTTAACACGCGCCTAGGTCAAGCATATATTGCCACAGGTGATAATAGAGACATGGCCAAATCTTTTGGTATCAACACAGACAATATGGAAGTGATGGGTCTTGTTATCTCAAATGGTATCATTGCCCTCTCAGGAGCCTTGATTAGCCAACAGGACGGATATGCCGATGTTTCTAAAGGTATTGGTGTTATCGTCATTGGTCTTGCCAGCATCATCATTGGTGAGGTCCTCTATGCGACTAACTTGACTCTGTTGGAACGTTTGATTGCTATCTGTATTGGTTCAATCCTCTATCAGTTCCTTTTGACAGCAGTTATCGCTCTTGGCTTTAACACGAACTACCTCAAACTCTTTAGTGCGATTGTTCTGGCCATTTGCTTGATCTCGCCTGTCCTACGCCGAAAATTCTTTAAGGGGGTGACCTTATCACGATGACAGCTATTGTAGAACTTAAAGATGCGACTGTTAAGGTTAATAATGGTTTTGATACCGAAAAAACCATCCTGGACCATGTCAACCTTACCATTAGAGAAGGTGATTTTATTACCATTCTTGGTGGAAATGGTGCCGGAAAATCAACCCTCTTCAACGTCATTGCAGGGACCCTCATGTTGACTAGTGGTCAGATTTTCATCATGGGTGAGGATGTTACGGCTCTGCCTGCTGAGAAACGTGCCAAGTACCTCTCACGGGTCTTCCAAGATCCTAAAATGGGAACGGCTCCTCGTATGACGGTTGCAGAAAATCTTTTGATTGCCAAATACCGTGGCGAAAAACGAGGTCTTAAATCACGCCAAATTCATCTCTACACAGAGGAATTTCAAGGTCTGATTGAACGTATCAGTAATGGTTTAGAAAAACACTTAGACACACCAGCAGGTCTCCTCTCAGGTGGTCAGCGTCAGGCACTCAGTCTTTTGATGGCGACACTTAAACGTCCTGAGCTATTGCTCTTAGACGAACACACCGCAGCCTTGGATCCTAAGACAAGTGTGGCTCTCATGGAGTTGACCGATGAGTTTGTGACGGGCGACCACTTGACAGCCTTGATGATTACTCACCATATGGAAGATGCCCTTAAATACGGAAATCGTCTTATCGTTATGAAGGATGGTCAAATCATTAAAGACCTTACCAAGGAAGAAAAAGGTCAATTGGATATCACAGACTATTACGCTATGTTTGAGTAACTCTCGTCTGACTCTAAATTGTAAAATAAGCTAAAAAGTTGTATACTTAAAGAGTATGCAACTTTTTGTTGTGGCCTGTAAATCGACAAGGAGACTGTTCGCACGAACGTTCAGCTTCTTGGACCGTCTGTAAAAATAGGCTCTAGAAGAGAGTCAAACTAAAAAGGAGAAAAACAAGCATGAGCGATATTAAAATTATTGCCCTAGGTGGAGTACGTGAAAATGCTAAGAACCTCTATATTGTTGAGATTAACGACTCTATCTTTATCTTGGATGCTGGTCTAAAGTATCCTGAAAATGAACAACTAGGTGTTGACTTTGTCATCCCTAACTTAGATTACTTGATTGAAAATAGAGATCGTATCCAAGGGATTTTCTTGACTCACGGACATGCTGATGCCATTGGTGCCCTACCTTATATCTTGCAAGAAGTCAAAGCACCAGTTTTTGGATCATCACTTACAATTGAGTTGGCTAAGCTTTTTGTAAAAAATGCTGGCGTTAAGAAATTCAATAACTTCCATGTTATTGACGCAGAAACTGAAATTGAATTTGAAGATGCTGAAGTCTCATTCTTTAAAACAACGCACTCTATTCCAGAATCAATGGGGATTGTTCTTGGCACTGACCAAGGCAATATTGTTTATACTGGTGACTTCAAGTTTGACCAAGCTGCACGTCCTTATTACAAAACTGATTTAGGTCGTTTGGCTGAAATTGGACGTGAAGGTGTCTTGGCCCTCTTGTCAGACTCAGCAAATGCGACAAGTACTGAACAAACAGCTTCGGAAGCAGAAGTTGGTCAAGAAATTGACCAAGTCATTGCCGATGCAGAAGGACGTGTTATTGTTGCTGCAGTTGCCTCAAACTTGGTACGTATTCAACAAGTCTTCGATTCAGCTGCTGATCACGGACGTCGCGTTGTTCTTACTGGTTTTGACGTTGAAAATATTGTCCGCACAGCCATCCGTCTCAAAAAATTGACTGTGGAGCATGAAAAGCTTATTGTCAAACCAAAAGACATGAACAAGTTTGAAGACCACGAGTTGATTATCCTTGAAAATGGTCGTATGGGTGAACCAATCGATGGTCTCCAAAAAATGGCTGTTGGTCGTCACCGTTACGTTCAAATTAAGGATGGAGATCTGGTTTATATCGTAACAACTCCAAGCATTGCTAAAGAAGCTGTAGTGGCACGTGTCAACAACGCTATCTATAAGGCTGGTGGAACTGTTAAGATGATTACGCAGAGCCTTCGTGTATCTGGACATGCCAATGCTCGTGAACTTCAATTGATGATTAATCTCCTTCGTCCACAGTATCTCTTCCCTATCCAAGGTGAGTACCGTGACCTTCAAGCCCATGCAGAGTTAGCCTTGGAAGTTGGTATTCTTCCAGAAAACATCTATATTGTTAAGCGTGGTGATATCATGCACTTGTCTGAAGATCAAGGTTTCCTTCATGAAGGAGCTGTTCCAGCTGGTGATGTGATGATCGACGGTAATGCCATTGGTGATGTGGGTAATATCGTCCTTCGTGACCGCAAGGTCTTGTCTGAAGATGGTATCTTTATCGTAGCTATCACTGTGAACAAGAAGGAACGTAAGATTATCTCTAAAGCGCGTGTGAATACACGTGGGTTCGTCTATGTTAAGAAGAGCCGTGACATTCTCCGTGAGGCTGCTGACATTGTCAATGCAACTGTTGAAAATTACTTGGCAGGAGACAGTTTTGATTGGGGAGAACTTAAAGGTGCGGTTCGTGATGATGTGGCTAAGTTCCTCTTTGACCAAACCAAACGTCGCCCAGCTATCCTTCCAGTAGTTATGGAAGTCCGCTAATAACCGATTAAAATATAAGAGTGTGAGCGTGACGCTTGCACCATAGAAATTGAGGAAAGTCTCAATAAGACTTTGTTCTAAAAGAAAAAGCTGGGCTGTCCCAGCTTTTCTAACATTAAGAAAGGAAAATATCAATGGCTTTTTTTCAAATTGAATACTCTTCAGATGTTCTAGGGCAATACCGTCAAGTAGATGTCATCTATCCGGATCGTGATCAGATTGCTGAAACGGAAAGTGATACGGACATTCCAGTCCTTTACCTTCTTCATGGTATGGGGGGCAATCATAATTCTTGGGCCTTCCGTACCAATATTCAGCGTCTCCTTCGTAAGACCAACCTCATTGTCATTATGCCTAATTCTGAAAATGGATGGTATACAAATACTAAATACGGCGTAAGATATTACGATGCCATTGCCAAGGAGCTTCCTCAAGTCATGCAACGTTTCTTCCCAAGTATGACTAAGAAGCGTGAAAAGACTTTTATCGCTGGACTATCTATGGGTGGCTATGGGTCTTTCAAACTCGCCTTAACGACAAATAACTTTGCTTGTGCGGGTTCCTTCTCTGGTGCCCTTGGATTATCAGTGGAGATGATTACTGATGAAACGAGTGAGTCTAAGGAATACTGGCAAGGTGTCTTTGGAGATTTAGAAGGAAAAGACATTGAGCAGCATAAACTGGTCAATCTAGCCAAACAACATGACAAGAAAACCAAATTCTTTGCCTGGTGTGGTCTTGAGGATTTCCTTTTTGACTCTCAAAACAAAGCAGTAGCTGATTTGAAAGCTCTTGGTTTGGACATTGACTACCGCACGGACCATGGAAGACATGAATGGTATTATTGGGAAAAACAACTAGAAGCCTACTTAGAATGGTTACCTATTGATTACGTTAAAGAAGAACGTTTGTCTTAATAGGTCAAGTTTGTAACATCTTATCAAAGAGATGATAAAAGCTTAAAGTAATATTTTTTACTTGTCAGAACTATTAGAGCTTGATATACTAAGGGAAGTTTCGAAAAGGAGGCTCAATAATGAAAAAATTATTCAGAGTAATCTTCTATATTCCCAAACTTCTTTTACAATTTATTTGGAATCTTATTTGGGCTATATTTAAACTTGCCCTAGTGCTAGCCCTTATTGGGTATGGACTCGTCTACTATGCCAATAACTCTTCAAGTACCTTAGCCACAAATATTAACCAAGCCTTTCATCAAGTAGAGCTAGGGTTTAGTGGTACCAGTACTAGTGACGTTGAAAAGGTCGTTTCAAACCTATCAACGACAGATACTATTCCAGAGTCTAACGGAGCTAGATGGGCGCAAAATACAGCCAGCATCTATATACAATCTACAGACGAAACCTTGGTAGCCGCCTATAAGGAAGCTATCACCAACTGGAATAACACGGGTGCTTTCATCTTTACTTTAACTGATGATGCCTCAACGGCTGACATTGTTGCGACAGACTATTCCGATGCGAATTCACAGGCAGCAGGTTTAGCAGATAGTCAAACCAATGTTTTGACCAATCGCATCACTCATGTGGATGTAAAGTTAAATCGTTACTTCCTCTTGAATAGTGATTTTGGTTATACTCACAAGCGTATTGTTAATACGGCTGAACACGAATTGGGACATGCTATTGGCTTAGACCATGATGACTCTAAGACATCCGTTATGCAATCCGCTGGATCTTATTACGGGATTCAACAGGTGGATATTGATACGGTCCATGCTCTTTATGCTAATTAAGGAGGGGCTGTCATGCGCTATTTGAAACGCCTTGCTAGACGTTACCCCATGCAAACCTTCCTTTTTCTTTTCAATGCTGGGGTCTTTACTTGGTTGCAAACAACAGGAACCATGATTGCCAATCGTTTGGGCTTATCAGGTGATGGCATTTGGATTTATATTCCCACTTGGGTAAAAACGCTGACAAGTCATTCCATAGAGAGTATTCAAACCCTTTACAGTGCTTCTGGATGGAGTTGGCTAATCACCTCTATGCTTCTCACTTGGCTCTTGATTTTTCTTAGAGGTCTCATGAGAGCAGTGATTATCATTCTGTTAGTTGGTGTTGGCTTATGGCTAGTCTACCGACATTTTGAACTTTTACAAAATCTAAAACTGTCCTGATGGGCAGTTTTAGTTTCCTCTAACAAGTGACTTGGCTATCAAAACATAGACTAATTTCTGTAGATGAAATGAGATAGTTCCTTTAATAATTTCAGAGCGAGCTGTAGACAAGACTTTTCGTTGTGAGAAAAGTGCCTAAAGTTTAAAAGCTTTAGGCACTCGGAAGTTTTGAGACATTAGGCTCAAAACTTAGCTATGGAATTCCGAAGGAAGTCGCTAGCGTCCGCACTCACCTAAGAAAAGTCTAAAAAGAAGAATTAATGTCAATTTAAAACTGCCAATCGGGGCAGTTTTTTGAGTTATTAGGTCATTTATTTTCTGAAGAAATATGATATAATATAGCTAATTTATTATTTTGGAGGACATTATGGCTTTAGCAAAAATCGTTTATGCCAGTATGACCGGTAACACGGAAGAAATCGCAGATATCGTTGCCAAAAAATTGGAAGAATTGGGTCACACTGTAGATGTAGACGAGTGTACAACGGTTGATGCCGCTGATTTTGAAGATGCGGACATCTGTATTGTAGCGACTTACACTTATGGTGATGGTGAGTTGCCAGATGAAATCGTTGACTTTTACGAAGATTTGGCTGACCTCGATTTGTCAGGTAAAATCTTTGGTGTTGTAGGTTCAGGAGATACTTTCTACGATTATTTCTGTCACTCAGTTGATGAATTTGAAAATCAATTCACCTTCACAGGGGCGACTAAAGGAGCAGACAGTGTCAAGGTTGATCTTTCTGCTGAAGATGAAGATATCGAGAACCTCGAAGCTTTCGCTGAAAAAATTTCAGAAGCATTAGCATAAGAAAAAGGCAGAGTAAAGTCTGCTTTTATTGTAGTTAAAATGGAGTTTTTATGAATGAAATAGAAAGAGATTTTAGGACGCAATCTCAACATCTGCTTTGGTCCGTTTGGCGAGGGCTCTTAGTGGGGGTGACGGCAGGAGCAGTGGTCAGTCTTTTTCGCTGGTTAATTGCCAAAGGGGCCGAATTTTCTGTAGCTATATACAAAGACGCTCTTCATAATCCACTTCTGATTTTGGGAATTGTTCTGGTTAATCTCTTGATTGCACTTTTTATTGGTTACCTTATTAAGCAGGAAAAAGACATCAAGGGCTCAGGAATTCCCCATGTTGAAGGGGAACTGATGGGGCTCTTACATCCGTCTTGGTGGTCAGTATTATGGCGTAAGTTCCTAGGTGGAGTCCTTGGGATTTCAATGGGACTTATGCTGGGACGTGAGGGCCCTAGTATTCAACTTGGTGCTATGACTGCTAAGGGCTTAGCTGAGAGTCTTAAGCTCTCTGCACGTGAAAAGCGTGTCTTGATTGCTGCAGGAGCGGCAGCAGGGTTATCGGCTGCCTTTAATGCCCCGATTGCCGGTCTTTTGTTTGTTGTCGAAGAAGTCTATCATCATTTCTCGCGTCATGTTTGGGTGACAGCTTTAACGGCATCTTTAGTGGCTAATGCTGTTTCCTTGCGGATCTTTGGTCAGGTTCCGGTTCTTGCTATGACAGAAAAATTACCCGTATTTCCTTTGAAAGATTATTGGATTCTTATTGTCTTGGGGATTTTTCTAGGTGTTCTTGGATACGGTTATGAGTGGGTTGTCTTACGTATTGGTAAGGTCTACCAAGGGTTAGGGAAAATCTTCCACTTGCCATCTCATTTTCATGGCCTTCTGGCAGTTCTGTTTATCATTCCTATAGGCCTCTATTTTCCATATCTTTTAGGTGGTGGGAATGAATTGATTCTTGCCCTAAATGATTTACATCCTGCTCTAACTGTGGCTATCCTCTATTTGGCTATTCGCTTTATTTGGAGTATGTTGTCCTTTGGTTCAGGTTTTCCTGGTGGGATTTTCTTGCCGATTTTGACTTTAGGTGCTCTTTCTGGTAGCGTCTTTGCGGCAGCTTTTGAAAATCTAGGATTCTTACAAGTCAGTCAGTTCCCTATTTTTATCATTCTTGGTATGGCTGGTTATTTCGGTGCAGTATCCAAGGCACCGCTAACTGCTATGATTTTAGTGACTGAGATGGTGGGTGACCTTCACCAATTGATGACAATCGGAGTTGTGACCCTGATTGCCTATCTCGTCATGGATTTCATGGGAGGAGAACCCGTCTATGAAGCCATGCTTCACAATCTGATTGCTCACGAACCAAAACAAGTTGATAATATACCGACGATGATTGATTTACCAGTTACAGATAGTTTAGCTGGTCGATTAGTTAAGGATTTAACCTTACCTGACGGGGTTTTGATTTCCACTCAGATTTTTCAAGACCAGTCTGAGGTTGTTCATGGAGACACACGTCTAAAAGCAGGAGCAACCTTATATTTGGTTGTTAATGAAAGTAATATCAGTCAGGTAAGAAAACTCTTTTTATAAGCAATTCAATGGCTTGAGGCTCTTTTGTCCTCAGGTCATTTTTGTTATAATGAAGAGAAAAAAGGAGGTCAGTATGGACTTAAATGAGATTCGCCAACAGATTGACACCGTTGATAATGAGATTGTGGCTTTGTTGGAAGAACGTATGAAATTGGTAACTCGAGTAAGTGCTTATAAACAACGCACCGGAAAGGCAATCTATGATCCTGAGCGTGAGCAGGCTTTGCTGGATAATGTAGCAGCGAGTGTCGTAAATCCAGAATACCAAGAGGCTATCGTAGCTAGCTTTGCGGATATTATGAAGCATTCACGTATTTATCAAGCAAGTAAGCTGGAAAAAAGTAGGTATCTAGAATGAAAGTAAGACAATTAAGTGATAGTCAAGGCCTTTCTTACGTACATTTAGTAATGTTAAGTCTTTATGCAATCTTGTTAGGGGTGCTGGTTGGACTGATTGATGCTGTTTTTGGGCGCGTGCTTATAGGACTCTCGGAATTCCGTGACCATCATATCTTTTATCTGGTCCCAGCACTTCCTTTAGCAGGCCTTTTGATAGTTTACCTTTATCAAAAGCTTGCTGGCAAGGCAGCACAGGGAATGGGCTTGATTTTCAAGGTAGGACATAATGAGGAGGATCAAGTCCCCCTAAGGTTAATTCCACTTGTGACTGTGACCACATGGCTGACCCACCTGTTCGGGGGATCTGCAGGTCGTGAGGGAGTTGCTGTTCAGCTCGGAGCCACAGTTTCCCATGCTTTTAGCCGCTATTTTAAGATCCCTAATGCTTCACGCATTTTCTTGACCATGGGGATGGCAGCTGGTTTTGGAGGGCTCTTCCAAACACCAATCGCTGCGACCTTCTTTGCTCTTGAGGTCTTAATCCTGGGACAGTTAAGCCTTCCAATTTTAGTACCAACTCTTATTGCATCATTTGTGGCTAGTACAACAAGCCATCTTTTAGGTCTTGAAAAATTTAGTCACTTTGTATCCGATAGTTTGACTATTAACCTTGGGACCTTTGTTAAATTAGCTCTTTTAGGTCTGGTCTTTGGTGTAGCAGGAAATCTCTTTGCTTATCTCTTATCAGTAGCTAAAAAGAAAGTGGCAAGTCTGCTCCCAAATCCCTATTATCGTGTTCTATTAGGAAGTGTCGTCTTAACCTGTCTTCTTTTGCTTTTGTGGAAGGGGCGCTACACAGGACTTGGAACAAATTTGATTGCTTTAAGTGTTGATGGTGGTACTATCTACCCATTGGATTGGCTCTTGAAATTGCTCCTTACCGTCTTTACCTTATCTCTTGGTTTCCAAGGAGGGGAAGTAACTCCTTTGTTTGCCATCGGAGCAAGTCTTGGTGCTGTTTTAGCACCAGTTCTAGGCCTTCCAATTCCACTTGTAGCAGGTCTAGGCTATCTGTCGGTCTTTGGTAGTAGCACCAATACTCTATTAGCACCGATTTTTATTGGTATTGAGGTCTTTGGTCCCGCTAATGCAATCCCTTATGCGATTGTCATGGCTTTTGCTTATCTCATCAATCATAAGACGAGCATTTATGGTCAACAAAAAATGCTAGAAATGCAATAAGATACTAGACAACCTGATAATTTTTTGATAAGATACTAAGAGTGTGTAATGGACACACAAAAATAACGGCTAATCCGCTGAGACACAGAGGTTGCTCTTAAGATTAGTAAGATAGGAGTATATAAAAATGAATCCATTGATCCAAAGTTTGACAGAAGGTCAACTTCGTACTGACATCCCATCATTCCGTCCTGGTGACACTGTTCGCGTTCACGCGAAAGTTGTCGAAGGAACTCGCGAACGTATCCAGATCTTTGAAGGTGTAGTTATTTCACGCAAAGGTCAAGGGATCTCAGAAATGTACACAGTTCGTAAAATTTCAAGCGGTATCGGTGTAGAACGTACTTTCCCAATCCACACTCCACGTGTTGAAAAGATTGAAGTTGTACGCTACGGTAAAGTCCGCCGTGCTAAACTTTACTACTTGCGTGCTTTGCAAGGTAAAGCTGCACGTATCAAAGAAATCCGTAAATAATTTACAGATTTCACATAAAAAATCTGTCCTCGTGGCAGATTTTTTCATAAGTCCTCTTAGTTAAATGGATATAACAACTCCCTCCTAAGGAGTCGTTGCTGGTTCGATTCCGGCAGGGGACATTTTTATGTCTTTAACCATACGGTTTTAACCTATTCTGCCCCAAATTTAAACCAAATGTATTTGACACCTATTGCAATATAGGTGTTTTTTTATAAGAAAAATCCTAGTCAGGATTAATCCTAACTAGGGCTCAAAATAGAATACAGATGATGTTAAGTATTCTGTTAACTCATTAATTGGAATTGGCAGTTGTATCTGTACTTGATGAAGCTTGTGGGTACTCGTAAGGATTGTTATCAACGTCGTTAACCCATTCATTGCTCTGATCCGTTGAGCTTGCGTGATTGCTTCCTCCACCAGCACCTGCGGCGAAGGCTGCATCGTGACCTCCACCGCCTCCTCCGTTTGTGGCATAGGAGCCATCTTCTGGTCCGCCCCAACCTCGTCCACCTTCAGCAGGCTTGGACTTTTCTTGATTTCCATCTTGGTGGGATGTTTGGTTGTTTTGTTTTTGATTTGGTGATTGAACAGAAGGAGATGCTTGATCTTTATTTTCGTCTTTAGCATCTTTTTTTTCATCTTCTTTTGAAGTAGTAGTTGAAGATTTGGTCTTCTCTTTTTTATGAGATGAACTACTTTTTGATGAAAGGGTGTGAGAGATGTAATGCGTTTTTGCTGCAGGCTTTACAGGTTCTTTTAAATGTTTTGATAAAAAAACATTTAAAAGAAGAAAGCTAGCAAAGAGAAGGTAATGATATTATATTTTTTTCTTTTCTTTTCAAATTTGGCTCCGTTCTTAGTCATAGATGAAGAGTAAAAATTACAGTAAAAAACCAGGTTTCCCTGGTCCTAACTATTAGCGGCTTACACGACGGCGAGCTGCTTTTTTACGGTTTTCTTCGATGAAAGCCAATTTCTTTTCTTCTGGTTCGATAATGGTTTTCTTAACTGCGAAGACAGCACCTGCTACAGTAGCAGCAGTTCCGATAACGCCAGTAGCGACCCCTTTAGCGAATGAATGTTTTTTAGCCATGAGACTATCCTCCGTATATGTTATAATATGCTTATATTATCTAAAAAAATATCTAGAATAGCAAGTGAAAACATTATGAAAACCAAACTTATTGTAGTAGCTGGTCCTACTGCTGTGGGAAAAACAGCGCTTGGAATCAAATTGGCCAAGCGTTTTAATGGCGAAATTATTTCAGGAGATAGCCAGCAGGTTTACCGACAATTGAATATAGGAACCGCCAAGGCTACTCCTGAAGAGCAGGCAGCAGCAGTGCATCATCTGATTGATGTTCGCGATGTTGACGAGTCCTATTCAGCCTATGATTTTGTGACAGAGGCAGAGGCTGCCATTACTGATATTGTTAGTCGTGGCAAGTTGCCTATTATAGTAGGAGGAACAGGTCTCTATTTACAAAGTCTTATAGAAGGGTATCATCTAGGGGGACAGGTAGACCAGAAACAGGTTTTAGCCTATCGCTCAGAATTAGAGCAATTATCTAATCAGGAACTTTTTGACAAAATCGATGACTTGGGTATTGAGATTAAGGAGATTAACCGACGTCGTGCCACTAGAGCACTTGAACTTCATCGTTTTTCGGAGAATCTTGAAAATACTGAGACAACTTATGACCCCTTTCTTATCGGATTAGATGATGAACGCTCCTTGATTTATGATCGTATCAATACACGAGTGGAAAAGATGGTTGAACTTGGACTCTTGGAAGAGGCTAAGTGGCTTTATGATAATTATCCTGACGCCCAGTCAGCTCGTGGTATAGGTTACAAGGAGTTGTTTCCTTATTTTGCTGGGCATCAAACCTTGGACGAAGCCTTGGAAAAACTCAAGCAAAATACGCGCCGATTTGCTAAACGTCAATTAACCTGGTTCAGAAATCGGATGACTGTTAAGTTTTATCAGATTTCTAGTCCAGAATATCCTGAAAATGTCATTCATGATCTTGAATTATTTTTAAATGAAAAGGAAGGAGAAAAGGTAGGCCAATCTTAGTTTTAAGAACCTATCTTTGCTATAATGGTAGTTATGACTAACGAAGAAAAAAAATCAGCCTATGAAATAATGCTAGCTCAGGCTAAGGCACTTTTTGCCAATGAAGACAATGCTCTGGCCAACTTTTCTAATGCCTCGGCTCTCTTGAATACAACTCTACCAAATTCTGTGTTCACAGGCTTCTACCTGATGGATAATGTAAATAATGAGTTAATCCTTGGCCCTTTTCAAGGCAATGTTTCTTGTGTTCGAATTGCCCTAGGTAAGGGTGTTTGTGGCCAGTCTGCAGCAGAAAATAGAACCTTAATTGTCGAAGATGTTACCAAACACGCTAATTACATCTCTTGTGATTCCGCTGCTCGAAGTGAAATTGTTGTACCAATGGTAAAAGATGGCAAATTAGTTGGTGTTCTCGATTTGGATTCTCACCAAGTAGGAGACTATAACGACGTAGACCAAGATTATCTTGAAGCATTTGTCAAAATTCTACTCGAGAAAACCGAGCTTACATTTGGAATGTTTGAGGTAAACTAATGTATCAAGCCTTATATCGTAAATACCGTAGTCAGACCTTTGGCGAAATGGTTGGTCAAAAAGTGATTTCAACCACGCTAAGACAGGCGGTAGAGTCAGGGAAAATCAGCCATGCCTATCTCTTTTCTGGGCCGCGTGGTACCGGTAAAACTAGTGCGGCGAAAATCTTTGCCAAGGCTATGAACTGTCCTAATCAAGTTGATGGGGAGCCATGTAATCACTGTGATATTTGTCGCGATATTACAAACGGTAGTCTCGAAGATGTTATTGAGATTGATGCGGCATCCAATAATGGTGTTGATGAGATTCGTGAAATTCGTGACAAATCGACCTATGCCCCAAGTCGTGCGACTTACAAGGTCTATATTATTGACGAAGTTCACATGCTCTCGACAGGTGCTTTCAATGCTCTTTTGAAGACTTTGGAAGAACCAACTGAAAATGTGGTCTTTATCCTAGCAACCACTGAATTACATAAAATTCCAGCGACTATCCTTTCTCGTGTCCAACGCTTTGAGTTTAAATCGATCAAGCAGGGAGCTATTAAAGAGCACTTGGCTTCAATTCTGGAAAAAGAAGGACTGACCTTTGATGATGAGGCTTTGACTATTATTGCTCGTCGTGCAGAAGGTGGTATGCGTGATGCTTTGTCAATCTTAGACCAAGCACTGAGTCTGTCTTCTGACAATCATGTCAGCCAAGCCGTAGCTGAAGAAATCACTGGTTCTATTGGTTTGACAGCCTTGGATAGTTTCGTCGCTAACGTTCGCAATCAAGATACTACGCAAGCTTTATCAAATCTCGAAACTCTCTTTGATAATGGTAAGTCTATGAGCCGTTTTGCGACTGATCTCTTGGAGTATTTCCGTGATCTTTTGATTGTCAAAGCGGGTGGAGAGAACAGTCATCATAGTCCCCTTTTTGAAGAGAATCTTTCTCTAGAGCAAGACCGACTTTTCCAATTGATTGACTTGGTTACAAGTGCCTTGCCAGAAATTAAAACTGGAACACATCCTAAAATCTATGCGGAGATGCTGACTATAAAATTGTCAGAAACCCATAGTCAGATGTCACAAGAAATTCCAGGAAATTTACAAGAAGAGTTAGATAGTCTTCGTCGCGAAGTAGAAGGCCTACGTAAAGCTCTTAAAGAGGGCAAAGTCCAAGGAGAAGTAGCACCAACTCGAAAAGCCAAACCTGCTTATCAGTATAAGGTGGATCGTGAAAAGATTCTCACTATTATGCGTGAAACCATGGAAAATCCGCAGAAATCACGCCAATGTCTGGATGCCCTAAAGGCAACTTGGCCTGAAATTTTGGATTCTATTAGCCCACAAAATAGGGCTCTTTTGAATGGATCTGAGCCTGTATTAGCCAATCAGGAAAATGCCATCCTGGCTTTTAATGCTGCCTTTAATGCTGAACAGGTCATGAAACGCAGTGATCTTAATGATATGTTCGGAAATATCATGAGTTCAGCTGCCGGTTTCTCACCCAATATTATGGCTGTTCCAAAAGCAGAATTTGAAAAACTCCGAACAGAATTTGCACGAAGCCTCAAATCCAAGGAAGAATTAGAAAAAGAAGATCGTGAAGAATATATCCCGCAAGAACTTGAATTTCTCTCTGATGTTGTAGAAATAGAGGACTAAAAAGGTCCAGTGGACCTTTTAAAACGTCTTAATCACGCTATTTTAAGGTATTTCGTCCACACTCTGTCCACATTTGTTTTATCTTTTCGTCGTTTCTCGACTTTTGTTCGTGCAGTTGGTGGGCATAAACTTCTAGTGTGATGTTTAAGTTCTCATGTCCTAAAACTTGCGATACTGATATTAAATCGATATCGTGAGAAATCAGATAGCTAGCATAAGTATGCCTTAACGAGTGGACACGCACCTCACGCCCTACGATTTGCCGTAAGGTTTCATTAATCGCAGCGCTGGCTATCTTTGGCAATAATCTGCCGTCCGGTTGCGGTATCAGCAGTTTTACGAAATTTATAAAATCATCATCAAGCGGTATCTGTCTGATACTGCTTTTTGTTTTCGTAGGCATAAAACCAGTTCCGTCCACATAATTCCATGTCTTATTTATTGATAGCATGCCATTTTTACAGTCAATATCATCCACTGTCAACCCTAAGCATTCAGCAAAACGGATGCCAGTTTTAGCTATGATGTATAAAGCTGCATGGATGGCACTATCTGGGTGTTTTCTAGTCTCACGAATCAAACGCTCGTATTCATCTACCTCTAGGAATTTAGTGGTTAGATCACGCCCTTTATTTTTTGCATTGATTTTGGCAAACTTGCAAAAGTTACGCTTGATATAACCTTCGTGAACTGCCATATCAATGCACGATTTAACTTGTGTGTTGAAATGTTTAACAGTATTTTGAGCGTGTGTTTCAGCGTACTGATTAAGCACACGCTGGTATTCTGTGGCAGTTATATTTTTAAGTTTTTTATCACTGAAAAAATGGTTTATTTTCCGTTGCGTACCGACATAGGTTTTAAACGTAACATCGGACACATTCGGACGCTTGTAGACCTCGCACCAACGCTTGAAATAATCGAGAAAACTGATATCTTCATCGACATTGATGTTATCTTGTAGCTTCAGCTCCATTTCAGCAGCAGCCTTGATAGCTTCAGATTTCGTTCTAAAACCACCCTTAGACTTTGGTTTTCGCTTGCCAGTCGAATCGTAGTAATTTATACGATATTCCCACCCGTTTGGGCGTTTTCTGTATGATGCCATTGTTTAGTCCTCTTGTATAGATAATCCCTACACTCAAAGTTTGGCGATGGAGAGTGCAGGGATTTTTTGTTTTATTTTTTATTTAGTAGTAAAGACTGCACCACAGTTCTTGCAGTGCCACTCTTTTTTGCCCTTCTTACCAGCAAAACCAGCTAGAGCACCAACACCGCCAGTCATAATAGTTCCAGCAGCGGCTTTACCAACTGAGAAACCTTTTCTTTGCTGTACCATAAATTCAACGTCCGTACTTTTGCAATGAGGGCATTTTATAGCTCTTGCTTGTCGAAATTCCTCTTTCAAGTCCTCTTTCGCTTGTCGAAATTCCTCACTCGCTTGTTGAAATTCCTCTTTCGCTTTTGCTTGCTCTATTTTTGCTTGTTCTTTTTGCTCTTTAGTCATAGGGTGTTTTATCTCCCAAAAAAGTCGTGCGAACAGTAAAACAATACCCACAAACATTAATAACCAAAAAGGAGGAAAGATAAAACCTAAAATAAGCCCACCAAAAGTACAGCCAAAAGTTATTTCGAATTTTAAGCAAGTAGGTACATTTCTAACATCATCCATTTTCATTTTTATTTTCTCCTTTTTTTAAATAACAGTTTGCTGAATTTTCCTAAATTCATCTTGTATCATAGCTTCGCCCCAAGTCGTTGAAATATCATACTGTGCAGCGAAGCGAACCCAATTAAAATCGTAGATATCAGTAGATTTTAAATAATCAACTAGTAACTCGTGGATCATATTTCTATTAGCTTGAGCTTCGTATTTCTCACGCAAACGTTCGTAGTCTTTAGAATTGTGCTCTAGGTGTCCTAATTCGTGTAGAATGACCTTCAAACGAGTGTCCGGTGATAAATCCCCGTTGATGTAAACCACCCTGTTTATAGGGTCGAGAAAGCCATTTCTGGACCATTGACTAGAGCTGAACTCACAGATAGAGACATTGAACTGCTCAAGCAATTCGTTTTCAGTCATAAGACCTCACTTTTCCTTACTACTCATATAGCCCGCAATGATGCCCCGGATTGCCCGCTTATCATCCTCTGTCAGCGGTTTACCGTCAAACATCATTGCATTAGCTATGATTTCATCGATGTCGTGGGAGTTTTGGTTATCATTCTGCGAACTTGGCTTAACGTTCAAAAACTGTTCTGTTGTCATCCCCAAAGCTTTTGCAAAATCGTCAGCTTTATTCAAAGGAAAAACCCTACTTCCCGAAAGATACCTAGATAAAGTCGATTTAGATACCCCAGATTTACTTGCTAATTCAGACATCGACATAGAACTATTGTCTAAATAGCTTTTTATTAGCGAAATAATTTCCTCGTTGTTTCTCATACTCTTTTTCCTTTTATTTAATAGTAAGAATATTATACAACAGTTCCCGAAAATACACAATACGTTCCCAAAAATAAACTTTTTTCATATTTTTTTTATTTTAGTGTTGACAAATGGGAACGTGTTAGGTATACTATAATTGTTCTAAGGAACAAGCAATAAAAACTAAATAAACGGAGGTAATCTATGAAAGTTGATTTGCTTCGTGTGAAAGCCGAGCGAGTGGCAAAAGGTTATACTCAAGCGAAAATGGCTCAACTAATGGGTTTGGCTCGTGATCAGTATAACAAGAGAGAGAATGGAAAAATCTCATTTACCGCTGACGAACTTATCACACTTGCCGACTTACTGGGGTACGGTAGGGATGAAATCGGTATTTTTTTTAAGCAAACCGTTCCCGAAACGCAACAATAAATTAAAAGAAAGAGGTGGCAACGCAACGTACATTAGTAGCTTAATTAAAACAACGTAAAGTAATTTAAATGAAATGAAAGGAACAAACATGAAACCAAAACGATATCCATATAGTGGAAAGAAAAAAGAATCAAACGCTATTTTGAATATAACGATTGATTCTAAAAGACTAGCAAATGTTTCTAATCTTAAATTTTGCCACATGAGACGCCAATTATTTGGTCAATAAACAAATAAACAAATGGCATCGTTATTTTTTGATTTGGACTAGTAACCAAAGTGACATCTACTAAGAGAATAGCTTCGAGTGGGTCGTCGCCGTCGAAAGTATGGCCTAAATTTTTACGAAACTCTAAAAATTTTTTTATACCATCATAAGTTTCATCGGGATTATCAGGAAGTAATTTTCCAAAGTATGTTCCAGCCGCTGTCGATATAGCAATATCATAATCAATTTCTGTGGCAAAGAATGCTATATCACCAACTAAGTCAAATTTTTTTGTATTAGACATATTAATTCTCCTTTCCATAATATTTGACTAGCGATTTTCATAAGGAGATGAGAGGCCCTATTTAATCGTTTGTCATGAATCAATTATATCAGAAAGGATAGAATAACACAATATGTTGTGTTCTAAATACAATCAAACACTATATATTGTGTTTTGGAATTGAATATGAAAAAAACTTTAAGCAAGTTACTGATTGACAGAGGAATGACAGTCACAGAGTTAGCTGAAAAGACTGGTATCAGCTATAACACGTTGATGAACATCGGAAAGAGAGACATTTCTTTCAGTAGAATGGTGAAGATTGCTGACGCTTTAGATGTCAGTTTAGACGAATTCAGAAAGGATAATACATGAACGAATTTCAAAAGTGACAACATTGTCATATTTCGAAACGTTTCGACATTTCATTTCTTCGCAAAACGAAGAATTAAAAAACGCTTGTTCGCAAAACGAACAATCACCGAAAGGAGCTGGTTAAATGGACAACCCATTCAAACCACTAGCTGACCAGTTTGACAGCATGCTGACGGCAGTTATAGCAGATAAAACTAAAGCGTTCGATATAGACGAAACGCTACCCATGATTTTAACTGCTAAACAGTGCCAGTCGATGCTTGGAATCGGCAACTATACCGAGTTTCTACGGATAACCAATTTAGATGGTTTTCCGAAAATCGACAAAGGTCGAGGGAGCCAAGTTAGGTATCCCAGAGACCCAGTGAGACAGTGGTTTAACACCCACTGGCAAGATATAGCATGAATAACACCCTAGCCGTAGCAGTGAGCTAGTGAGGAGATATAAAAGCAATACCTACCGAAAACTACAACGATTTGATATTCATAATTGTCTCCTTAAATATATATGAATTAAAAACACGGTCCTCGCTAGCTCTCTAGTGCGGTTAGGGAAAGAGAAAGGAATTTAAAATGAAAAAACTACTTAAATGGCTATTTGTAAAAGAGAAACAAGAACCAGAATATTTCTTCGAACCAGTATGGACACCATACGAAGAAAATGAACGCAAATATGAAGCTCGCAAAAAACGTGAACAAGAGCTTTTGGCAAAATACGGAAACCGATAACATCGCCATCTTTCAACGTGTAGCCATAGCCCTGCCGTGGAGTGCAACTTATACCCATAATTTTTCCCCAAAAAATCTTTACTAAATTACTTTTTTCCTAATTTTCCCATTCACAAGTCTAATAAAACATTGAAAAACATGACACGGTGGGGCTTTGGGTGCACGTTGAGAGCACTAAAAAAAGCATGGGTTAGGGCCCATGCAAGAAAAAAACATCTATAAGGAGATTATACCATGATTTCACAAACAATTGCAAAACCATCTTTCACTAAGTCTAAAGCCTATGGACTTTGCGGCACATTGGCACTAGCTACAGCTCTATTGATTGGAGCTGGTGCAGTATCAGCGGATGAAGTGACTGGAACAGCAGATACTCAACCAGCAGTGGCAAACGTCTACACCGCTGACAATGCGGGCAACGTTACGGTGACACCGTCTGAAACAGTGGCACCAGTAGCGGAAACACCAGTATATACTCCACCAGCTCCAGTGGAAGCACAACCTATTGCGGAAGCACCAGCACCAGTCGAAACTACTCCAGTGGCAGATACTCCAGCAGCGCCTACAACGGTTACTAAACAAGACACTACGATCACAGTTAAAAATCCAAATGTTGAGGTTACTTTCCCTAACGGTAACGGAAAGTATAGCCCGTTCGAAGTTGAGTATAAAGACATTAAAATCCCGGATGATGTGCCAGTGAATGAAGGGGATAGGGTTACTTTTGACTTGCCCGAAGAAGTGAAATTCCAAACCTCTTACGAGTTTGATGTACATAACCCTGAAAAAGCCGTAGTTGGTAAAGCGACAGCAGACGCTACCACTAACAAGGTGACAACTGTATTCAATGACTATTTCAAATCACACCCTTTGAATAAGATCATGAACTTAAAACTAGATGCAAGCTGGACAGATAAGGTTGTCGCAGGCAAGCCAGTAAATGTCAACTTTAACGGTACTGTGGTAACAGCTAATATTGGTTCGGAGCAAGTCATTGGCAAAGATGAACTTATCGCTAAATGGGGATTCCAAGACAAAGAAGACCCTACAGTGATTAATTGGACAGCCCGTGTTAATTATGCTAAGAAAGTGCTCAACTATGTGACTATCATTGATGAAATGTCAGAAAACCAAAAGTTGGTTGACGACTATTTTGAAGTGAAAAATATCGAGAGTTTAGATCCGTGGGTTGATAAAGGCTCAGCTATGGACTTAGTTAAGTCTATCTCAAAATCAGAGCATGGCTTTGAAATCAAAATGGATAGACTGGACCGAATGGTTTACTTGTACTACAAGACTAAACTTGTAAATGCTGTTAAGGACTCAACTAACCCTACTAACAAGATTGAATTGAAAGCTGAATCAGACGGTGCTGTCTCATATACGAAGATTCAACTCGTAGGTGGTCGAGGGGATGCCAGCGGTGAAAATAAACCAGAACCAACGTTTGAAATCCCCCGTGAAGCTCCAAAAGTTGATATCCCAGAATTCCAAGGCGGCATCCCTGGTATTCCAGAAGTACGTGAGCTTCCAGAATGGAACGGTGGCACAGTACCAAATGAAGCACCGGTACACTACAAACCTGAATTTCAAGGTGGCATCCCGGGGATTCCAGAAGAACGTGAGTTGCCACCATTCGAAGGTGGAGTAATTCCGAATGATGCCCCTATCCTCGATTTGCCAGAACTTGAAATTCCAGAGGAACCAGAAAAACCTAAAGAGGTGCCTAACAAGCCCGTAGACGCTCCGAAATCTAAAGAGGTAGAAACTACCGAGGTTGCTTATAAGCTCGATTCTGTGCCAAAAGAGGTGGCAAATACACCGGTTTATAGCACTACACTTCCTAACACTGGTGAAAAGGAAGGAATTGCTAGCACTTTGGGGCTCGTAGTCATCGCAGCAGGTATCGCAGGTTTGACATTGAGTTTCAAGAAGTACAACGAAGGTGAGGAATAATAATCATGAAAGAAAATAACAAACAAGTCGTATTTTACAGCGCAGAAAAAGATGGATTTCTTAAAAGTTACAAGGACAGAAGTACTCTAGCGTTTGAACTGAAATTCAGCGAAGATTTAGAAGATGCTCTATATGTGCCGATTGAGTCGTATGAAAAACAAAAAGACGAGTTCGACAAACTTGCTGATACATTTGACTGTGAAGTGCTTATCGTAGAAGTCGAATACAATGTAACTAAACTTGACGGCTCGGACTTCGAACGTACAGAGCGTGAAGAATCCTTGAAGAATGGCATCGAAGCGCTTATGGAACTTTTGACTAATTAATAAATAATTGAAGTGGTGGGAGGGTAGGCATTAAAGAATTATGACAACATTATATGAATTAACTGGTCAATTCCTTGAAATTTATAACATGGAAATTGACGATGAAACGAAACTCGATACGCTCGAAGCAATCGACTGGACTAGCGACTACGAAACTAAAGTAGAAGGTTATGTCAAAGTCATTAAATCGCTCGAAGCGGATATCGAAGCCCGAAAAAACGAAAAGAAACGTTTGGATGGATTGAATAAATCTGATCAGACGAAAATTGACAATTTGAAAGCGGCTCTTGCAGTTAGCGTGACTGAAACCGGTCAGACCAAGGTTGACACCACACTGTTCAAGGTTGGTTTTAGAAAATCTGAAGCAGTAGTGGTTGACGAAACAAAACTACCTAAAAAATATCAAGTAGCGACTTACAAACCAGACAAGAAAACACTTAAAGAGTTACTTAAATCTGGTAAGCGTATCAAGGGCGCAGTTCTTGAAGAAAGGAGTAATTTAAGTATCCGATGAAAATTACTAAGGCAACAGAATTAAAAAATAACGATGCTTGTTATCTGATCTATGGAAACCCGGGATTCGGTAAGACATCAGCAGTCAAATATATCCCCGGCAAAACACTGGTTATCAATATTGATAAATCAGCTAAGGTGTTAAGCGGTTGTGAAAACATTGATATCGCAGACGTGGACACTCACAAGATTTGGGATGAATGGCTAACAATCGTCAAGGAACTTTTAAAAGGAGCCGGTCAACCATACGACACTATCGTTGTTGACAACGTTTCAGAGTTGTTCCGAGCGTGCCTGTCTAACCTAGGACGTGAAGGAAATAACAACCGTGTGCCTTCGCAAGCTGATTACCAGCGGGTCGATTTCACTATTCTTGATAGCTTACGAGCTTTGTTACAACTCAACAAACGAATTGTATTTATTGCATGGGAAACCTCTGACCAGTGGACGGACGAGAATGGCATTATCTACAATCGTGCCATGCCAGATATTCGCTCAAAAATCTTGAATAACTTCCTTGGACTGACGGATGTGGTTGCTAGACTTGTCAAGAAAACCACCGAAGACGGTGAGGAAGTAAGAGGGTTTATCTTGCAACCGTCAGCGAGTGTTTACGCCAAGAATCGTCTCGATGAGCGAAAGGGGTGTAAGGTAGATGAGCTTTTTGCTACGGGATTACCAGAAGGAACTGATAACTGACATTATCGAATCTATGAAGCGAGGTAATCGCAAAATCATGGTTCAATCACCCCCTCGCAGTGGCAAAACAGTAGTGATGGCTTATATCGCTAAAAACGCCACTGATAAAAATAAAAAAGTCTTGTTCTTTAGTCATCGCAAAGAAATCAACGAACAAGTATTAGAAACGTTTAGCCGTGGAGGTGTTGACCTCAAAAATGTCACCATCGGAACGGTTGGGAGTCTTGTTAGAAAGTTAGATAAACTTCCTAATTTTGATGTGATATTAGTTGACGAAGCCCACCACATCAAAGCTAAACAGTACCAGACCATCTTAACTTATTTTAAAGATGCGACACAATTATTCTTTACTGGGACACCTATCCGATTAGATGGCGCTGGTTTCCATGATCTAGCCGAAGATTTAGTTAAAGGCAAATCAGTTAAATGGCTTCAAGAGAATGGCAACATTTCAGAGTTTAGTTACTATTCAATCAATCTGCTAGATATTGACAAGCTCAGGACTCGTTCTGGCGAATATACAAACCAATCCATAGATAGTGCGTTTGAATCATCTCAACAGCAATATGGAGACTACATAGACCACTACAAGCGTTTGGCAGAAGGGAAACAAGCCATCGTTTATGTCCATAATGTTGAATATGCTGAACGAGTTGCTAAACGATTTAATGAAAACGGATATAGTGCCGCTATTGTTTCTGGGAAAACCCCTAAAAAAGAACGTGCTGAAGCTATGGAACGTTTTAGAAGTGGCGAATTAATGATTATGGTAAATGTCAACTTATTCACCGAAGGGATTGACCTCCCTGGCGTTGATGTGTGCATCATGCTGAGACCAACTAAATCACTATCGTTGTATTTACAATTTGCCATGAGGGCGTTAAATCCCAGAGAAGGAAAAAGAGCTATCTTGATTGACCACGTTGGAAATTACAATACCCACGGACTTCCTAACGATGATAGAGAGTGGTCGTTAGATGGCGTGAAGTCCAGTAAAAACAACAGTGAAAAATCAACCGTTACTTGCGAGGATTGTTTTGCAACGTTTTGGCGAGATCAGCTAATCGATGGTAATTGCCCTTATTGTGGGGCAGAGGTTGTTAAGAAAAAAGAAATCAGAGATATCGAGCAAGAGAGTGTTGATATCGAATTGAAAGAAATTAACCAAGGAATGGAATTTGTTTCCATTCAAGGTGAAATGGTAGAGGTTAGCAAAAAAGAAGCGGAAATTTACCGCAAAGTTAAAACCTACAAGAAGAATTACACACGTTGTAAGAACTTGGCGGAACTTAAAGCGTTTCGCCTACTCAATGGCTATCAACCAGGCTGGTTGTGGCACAAACAAAATGAATTAAAGATTTGGAGATAAAAAAACATGGGAATTTTTTCAGTAAATTATGAAGCAGCAGAACAATTCGCAGCAATCGAAAACGGAACTTATGAAGTCTATGTATCACAAGCTGAACAATCAGCAACACAAAGCGGAACTGATTTCTTGGATATCCGTCTTAAAATCCGTGATGATTATCAACAAAAATTCCGTAACAATCTGATCTTTGACAAAGTATATGTCAACAAAAGCACTTTGCAATATCCGGAGTGGGTACTTCAAATGTATTGTAAGGCTGCTAAAGTTCCGGAAAAAACCGACATCCAAACAATCGAACAATTCCTAGATCTTATCAAAGGTAAGTCTATGAAAGTAACAGTGGAAAACGAAACTTCAGAATGGAATGGCAAGGTTTACGAAAATTTGCGTGTTAAAAAACGTGAACAAACAGAATTGCCACCTTATTCTGCGAAAGCAGAAAAAGCACCAGAAGTGTCAGATCTAGATTTACCATTCTAAGCCTATGGTAGGGATGGTAGATTACGCCCTTCATTATCAAAAACTAGGTTTTTCGGTCATCCCAATAGACAAAACAAGTAAACGTGCAGTCGCTAAATTTAAGGATAAAACATTTAGTGAAGAAGAAGTTAAACGTTTGTGGCACGAACACCCAGATGCTAATATTGCACTGCGGACGACTGACTTCTTTGTCATTGATATCGATGTTTCGGAAAGTGAGGATGGCTACCAGTCTTTAGAAGATTGGGAGCTATCCAAATATATTCCGAAAACATTAACGGCTAATACGCCTTCTGGTGGGAAACATATTTTCTTAAAAAAACCAAAAGGCGTAAATATTAGCCAAGATATTCGAGTTAAACCTGGCATTGATATTAAGGCAAACAACAACAATTACATTTTGGTAGCACCAAGCAATAACCCGAAAGGGAAATATTCTTGGAACAAAGACACTGACACGATAGCTGAAGCCCCTAAAGAAATAGTGGATATTCTGAAATCGGAGCAGGAATACAAGCCTTTGAGTTTTTCAACCAACTATAAAAAAGGGGAGTTTTCAAACAAAACCGCTAAATTATTCGAGCAAATCGTTTTTGGTCTCGGTGATAAAGGTGGAAGAAATAACGCCCTAGCTAGTTTTGTTGGAGGGCTACTAATTCGTGAAGTGGATGTGGATGCAGTATATTTGTTGGCAAAAATCGCTAATCACTACACTCCGGAAAGTTTGTCAGACAGCGAGTTCGACAGGACGTTTATGAGTATGCTTAGAAAGGACACAGATAGTAAACATGAAAATACCGCCACACATTCAACAGATTAATGAAGAATACAAGGAAAAAGTCGTTGACCGTCCCGTGTTTCTTAAAAAGCCTAACGATTGGCGAGAAATCCGTTTAGCATGTAAAAATTACCGTGAAATGTGGCTAGAGAAAGCATCGTGGAAAGTAACACAATATGGCACGAAAGAGAAAAAAGATAATCCACCTACCCGCTTAACTGAATTAGCAGTAGCGGAAGGGATGGAAGAAATCCTCTATATCATCAACCTTCCCAACGAGCGTGTGGCTATTTACGATCCAGATAAAGGTTATTACCACAAAGACCCTAGTTTTGCTTATCGTGTCATTCGATTGCTAGAGCCTAATTTTAACGAAACCAAAGCTAAAAATGTTCTATTTATGCTTGCATCGACTACTAGGGTTAACCAACGAGAAGATTTCTCTTGTAATTTTGCAGTCGGTGAGTTTGAAGAACCTAATCGTTTTATCCTTGTTAAGAATGGTATCTACGATAAGAAGGAACGTGTCTTAAAACCATTTACGCATGAGTTTGTGGCTTTTTCAACAATCGCTACCTCTTATGACCAATTCGCAGAATCACCAACCATTGACGGTTGGAATGTAGATGATTGGTTACTAGACCTCATGAGTGGTGATAAAGACCTTGTGAAACTAATCTGGCAAGTCATTTCTGCAAGTCTAAACGGAAACTACTCTTACCGCAAATCAATCTGGTTTGTCGGTGAGGGTAATGACGGTAAGGGAACAGTACAACAACTCATTACCAATCTTGTCGGAATTAAAAACATTGCCAGTCTGAAACTCAATCAATTTTCAGAACGTTTCTCATTGTCTATGATCGAGGGAAAAACGGTAATTATCGGTGATGATGTTCAAGCTGGTGTCTATGTGGATGAATCTTCTAACTTCAACTCAATTGTCACTGGTGAACCAGTATTGGTCGAGGAAAAAAATAAGCAACCATATACCACTGTCTTCAAAAAAACAGTGATTCAATCAACTAACGAATTGCCACGTTTTAAGAATAAAACAAACGGAACATACCGACGTTTCGTGATTATCCCATTCAAAAAATCTTTCAGTGCAAAAGATGATAATTGGGCAATTAAAGACGATTACATTAATCGCAAGGAAGTTTTGGAATACGTCCTAAAAAAAGCGCTGGAAATGTCATTTACTAGATTTGATGAACCGCAAGCATCTATTGAAGCCTTGGAAGATTTCAAGGAAAGTAACGACACGGTTAAATCATTCGTAGTTGAATGGTTCGATAAATTCGAATCAACCCGCCTCCCATCAAGGTTTTTGTGGTGGTTGTATCAAGAGTGGTGCAAGGAAGAAGGCGTTACGAAATTGACAAAGCGCAAGTTTGAAAAACAATTAGCAAAAGTAGTACCGTCTGGATGGATTAAGAAGCGTTCAAGACCGGGGAAAGATTTTATCCCATCAGTCGATGTTCCGAAACATTACTACACCTTCTCTTGGTCGGATGAAGAACGTGATTCACCTACGGTATGCTATGAAAAAGTTACCGTTACCGTTTAGGTTACCGTAAAAATCGACATACGGTAACCGCTAGAAACCCTTTAATGATACCGTTTAACTCTACTTAGTTACCTTGTTACCTTATTTATATATTGAAATAATAAATAAATAAATAAATAAAATATATATAAGTAGAACTTACAAAGGTAACTGTAACAAATCGATTAAAAAACAGTCAAAACCGTTGATATCATTGAATTTTAGACGGTTACTGTTCTAAAAAAAAGAAAGGTAACTATTCAAGTGAGTTCTGAACATAGTATTCAAAATCAAATTCGAGTGGAATTATCAAAAGCTGGCTATATGGTATTTCGAATTAACGTTGGTAAGGTCAGAATGGCAGACGGGCGTTGGTTTGATACGGGAGCTCCGAAAGGGTTTTGTGATCTATTCGGTTTTAGACCAGATGGACAGATATTTTTCATCGAAGTTAAAAATGAAAAAGGTCGTGTGAGAGACGACCAAAGGAAGTTTATGGATGCCATGAAAAAACGAGGGGCACTCGTTGGGGTGGCAAGAAGTGTTAAAGAAGCTATGGATATAGTTAATGAGAAACAGAGTAAAAGATAAATTAGTCGGTATCTACGCTCCAGGGAGTTACGACCATGTAAGTGTGTTAGGTCAAACACAAGAGTTTTCAAGGTGGTTCTGGGCTAATCACGAAGACATGGAGCTTATCAGCGCTAAGTTAGGCATCAATGTAAAGAAGCTCAATCGCATACTGACACTGGAGCAGTTACCGGACGCAGAATTACTAGCAAGGATGGTGGAGCTATGCAAGTAAAGGAATATGCGCTTTATAAAGGCGATGAATTACTGGCTATGGGCACCAAGCGTGAGATAGCTGAACAATTAGGCGTGTCAGTTAACTCAATCAGTCACTATGGTACACCAGCATACGCTCGCAGAACCAGCGAAAACGGAAGGAGATTGGTAAAGCTATGAAATACAAAGTAATCGTGTACTACGACAACATGGAAGATAGCGTACACGCTTTTAACGATAAAAACGAAGCTATCAACGAGTTGCATCGTTTAAGAGGTGTTAAATATCGCAATTCGAAGAAATACACAGTGGAGCTAGAAGAGGTGGGAGCATGATGGATAGACAAGATGCAATACAAACACTATCGAAGATAGGTAGGATTTCAGTATCTTACGCTGAAGATTTATATGATTCGTTTTTCCCTAATCCAGTAATTCCCTGGTATATTGCAGAGTATCTCGAAAAGGTGAAGAGTGAGGGTGACCTTACGGTGGTAGGAGCTGTAAACGAAGCTCCAGAAGGGGAAGTTAGCGACTGGCTAATTTTAGAAAACGTGAATACTTTTGCAAAAGCTTGGGTCAACGGATACACAGTCGAGGATGAGCCTAGGTATACGGTAAAAATGAAAGGGGTTTCAAAGGATACTAGATTCCTTAAAAGAAGCGAGAAAGGAAAGTGGTACGTTGGTAGCAACGACATCCAGCTCGGCATCTCATCTCACACCCGCAAAGAGCTAGAAGACGCTGATTTTGGTTGGGTGTTCGATTGCCCAGGCGTGGAAGTGAAGGAGGTGGAATGATGAGTAAAAAACTACTAAAAAAAGAGGATTTAAAAAATCTTTCGCATAATGACCTCATAAAACTTGGAGCTGCAACAATTGTAGGACATTTAGCGAATGATTTGGAGAAAGAGTTGGAAGATGAACAAATTAATCACAAAAATTAACCATTGGGCAGACGAACGAAACCTTAAGCAAGCTGACCCAAATATTCAGTGGATGCGGATTACTGAGGAAGTTGGAGAAATTCGAGATGTACTCTTGAAACCGACAAAATTTACGGAACCACAAGCAGCGCTTAAGGACGCTATCGGTGACACGCTAGTAACGATTATCGTGCTAGCACATCAATTAGACCTTGATGTAACTGAATGCCTTGGTATTGCGTATGAAGAGATTAAGAATCGGAAAGGAAAAATGATAAATGGCACATTCGTCAAAGAAAGCGACTTATAGAGATTTAAGCGTAGCCACAATCTTGTTAGTGGTGTCACTAGCAATTAACGTGACTACTATCTTACGAGTGGTTAATAGACCAGTAGAAGCTATTGTTGTGCACAAGGCTGACAACGCCACTGTATTGCATGGTAAGATTACTGGCAAGGAAATGGTAGGCAAGTTATACACGCTCGATTGTGGTGCTTACGGGAAATTCCTAGTGAGTAAAGAGCAGTATGACAGCGTGCAGGTTGGGGATGATATTCCTGGCTATTTGAAAGGGAGAGGTAATTAAGATGGCGGAAACTATTGAAATGCCAAGCTGCTTTAAGCCTGAGCAAGAAGGTGCAAGGTACGGCTCGTTAGAAGAACTTAAAGAGTTGCTGTTACTCAAGCGTATAGTGAAATGGGATAAAGATTTTCTGCTGCTTGAAGACGGTACAAAGGTAACTGTTGAGATGTCAGAAAGTGATTGTTGTGCCTACGCTGGCGGGGAATTCAAAGATGTCAAGCTAGACGCTGTTATCACTGATGTCAAAATCGGTGAACAAGTAACAGAGAAAATCGGTGGTGGAACAACAGAAAGTAAGAACACAGTCACTATTTATCATAATCAAAATCCTATAGCATTGGCAGAATGTGAAGCAAATGATGGTAACGGTGGATATTATTACAGCGTCGCCTCTATCGTTATTGGAAAAATTCATTTTCCAGTAGTCGAGGCTTAGGAGAGGTAGGCTCATGAGCGTGAGATACAAATATTCCGGGCTGACCGAGGAATTATATAAACGGCTAGTCAGTGAGCATGCGGCACTTAAGCGAGCTCATGCAAAGGACTATAAACAGTTCTTTCAAGATGTCAGACAATGCAGTGAAGTGCAAGCTAGGAATATTTATCAGAAATTCAATAGCGTAGTCGTGGGACGATTGAAGCTATCACCTAAGACTGCGAAAGAGCTGGAAGGCATTATTTCTGATGAACTATTCAGCGACATTCAAAGCTATCTGTCTAAACACTATACGAGAGGGACAATCACTCGTCCAGAAGTAGACAGAACTCATGCAGGACTGCCAGAAGACTTATACATGCGTTTCCGTGCAGAAGTTGAAATTCTTAGAGCAAACCATAAAACTGACATTACTAAGTACATTATGAGTGTCAAGGGTTGCACTAAGAAAGAAGCTAACAAAGTTAGAGATTCAATCAATCGTTGTTATACAGAATATATCACGCTGGGGCCTCTCAAGGTAATTCAAATGGAAGGGCTACTTTCAAGAGAATTACTAGGTGATATGGCTAGATATGTTTTTAATAATTACGAGTGGTCTGACAAGCTAGATAGTGAAGTTGACCGCATCACCTTAGAATATCGCACTAAAGGTGATTTAGGCCGTAATAAGGCTAGCGTTAAGCGTGCATTATATACAGCCTATGCTTTAGGCGTGTAGCTAGAACGGTTTATGAGGGTTCGACTCCCTTACTAGCTATTGTCTGTCAAAATATCCAAGAGACACTTTTTTAACACTGTCGAGCTGACAGACCTCGACACCAAAAATCCAGTAAATAATAAGTTATAGAATCGAGGAATCCTTTTTTATTTCTTTCAAATCATAAGCCGTGCATTGCTGGTGGCATGGCTAAATCTAATGCATGGGAGGTGGTACCCTAATCCTTCTTTATTCTTGTATAAAAAAAGACCCAGACTAATGTCTAGGACTGTTCAAACGCTAATAATAATATTATACCATAAAGGAATGTAATTTATGAGAACAGTGGAACGGCTGCAACAAATCAAGGCGCTTGATAGATACATTGACAGTCAGATAAAACAGATTAAACGGCTGGAATCGCAAGCGCTCAAAGTAACGGCTGGAGCGATGCAGACTGACATGGTGCAAGGTGGTAAGCGTAAGAGTAAGGATGACATCTACGTCGAACTCATGACGGCTCGTGAAGAAGTAGAACGCTTCACCGCTGAAGCTATCAAACAGAAACTAGAGTTTCGCAGACAGATAGCAAACGTGGGGGATATAGATGCTAGGTCCCTACTACAAATGGTATATATAGACCAGCTGGATATCTGGCAGATATGCGACCGCATGGGCTTTAGTAAGGCTACCTATTACGTTAAGTTAAGACAAGCTGAGAAGTATTTGGATTGATTCATAGTGGTATATACCAATCCATACAACATCATACTATCAACGTGGTAATATAGTATTATCGAATCAGAAGGACACAGCAGTGTTCTTCTTTTACTTTTATCTGAAAGGAGGTAGGCCAATGCCAATGGTCAGACGATGTAAGGCAGATGGGTGCCGTGCCTTAACAGAAAGACCAGCTCACTTCTGTACCACACACAAGGATATGGAAGCAGCATACACACAAGAGAGACAGAGATACTCACGCACTAGATACAACAAGCGAGTAAGGAACCGAGACGATGAGAGCAAGGAACGGTATGCGTTCTATCGTTCAAAGACTTGGTCTTCTATTCGTAAGATTGCATTGGAACGTGACAACTATCTATGTCAGTACTGTCTAGCGTTGGGTGTGACCACACCAGACGCTCGTATAGGCGACCACGTAACACCCGTTGAAATTGCGCCAGAACTTAGGACTGAAGTTTCAAACGTGGTAGCAACGTGTAGAAGTTGTGATAACACCAAGCGGACACTAGAACAAGAAATCTATGGGACTGGTCAAAATAGAACAAAACAGAACACGGAGCTACGACTTTCCGTGACAGCGTGGGCAGGTTTAATAGCCCGGAAAAAAGAGGACGTCATTAAACCCCTCTAATAAGCCCATAGCACGATTTTATAATAAGGGTGGTATAATAACCCTCGACACGATTTAAAATTGACCCCCGCCCCCTTCTCGTGCCAAGGAGAGCCGTCACAAGGTGTTTTCTTACACCGCACGCCAATTTTGAGGGTTTTAACAAGGGTCAGATTTACGACTTAGGAGGTGAGGAAGTGGCGAACAAATCCCCAGCAAGACGGGAACCGTTTTACAAGCAAAATGACCGTTTTCTACCGCTTGACCCACCAAACTACTTAGGGACAGTGGCGAGGACGGTTTGGACTAAAATTATTCCGTTTTTAAAAGCAACAGAAAAGGTCGAGCGTATCGATACCTTTCTTGTAGAAACCTATTGCACGACCTATGAGATTTACAAGAAAGCCTATGAGGACGTGAAAGAAAACGGTATCCAAACCGAGATTATCAAAGTCATTCAATCTCCCGGGACTGGTGAAATTTTAGGCGAGCAATCAATGGGATTTAAGAAAAACCCAGCTGTTGCGACGATGAAAGACGCTGCTGAAACGCTTAATAAAATAGGTATTCAGCTAGGTTTGACACCAAAAGGACGGGCAGAATTGGCTGAGATAGCTGGAAGTCAAGCGGATAATTCTTCAATGAAAGATAAAATGGCGGCATTCTTCAAATAAAGGAGGTGAAACATGCAAAAGATTGATTTAACTAAAACGAAAGATGTAATCGGTGCTTATAATAGCATCGATTTTTCTTTCGAGCGAAAAAATTACACTGATTATGGCACACAATACTGTTTTAACGTGCTAGATGGCAAGATTGTCGCTGGTTACAATATTCAATTAGCATGTTTCCGACACCTCCGAGACTTGCAAAGACAAGGGGATAGCGATTTTCCTTATGTCTATTCGGTTGATGCATTTAACCGTTTCTTGAAATTCCTATCATTAGTGCCAAACGTTGATGATCTAAGCCAAAAGCTAGAGCCGATGGATTGGCAGTATTTTATATTCGCTCAACTCTTTGCGTGGTTTGACTTAGACGATGTACCAAGGTTTTCAAATATCATTATTTCTATTGCACGTTCGCAAGGGAAAACGATGATAGCTGGTATCTGCCTTAATTTCTCTTATTTGATTGAGATTATCGGGCAAAGTAACCAAGATTTCCTTGTTAGCTCGCTAAACTTCGACCAAACGATGAAGCTATACACTTATGTTAAATCTATGATGGCTAGAATCATAGAGAATGAACCGTTTAAGTCGCTAGCAGAAGAAACACAAGTCCAATTATATTCACGAGAAATTAAATCGCTCGTAGATGCCAATACCATTCATACTATCTCGTTTGAATCTGGTAAATTTGACGGTAAACACTTTAAACTGGCCGTAGCTGATGAGGTTGGTGAGCTTAGAACGGATGAAGGTATTTCTAAAATCACATCCGGACAAGTTAATACTGAGGGTTCACGCTTTATTGAAATTTCAACTTCTTACCAAACGCCCGATGTTCCGTTTCATCAAGAGCAGAAAAAACTAATTGAAATCATGGAACGTGACTTTGATAGGTCTGGTGATGATCAGTTATGTTTAATCTGGTCGCAAGATAACTTGGAAGAAGTCTTTAAACCAGAAAAATGGGCAAAGAGTAACCCCTTGCTTAATCATCCGAAACTAAAAGATGGATTGATGAAGGGGCTACTTTCCGAGCGTGATAAAAAGCTGCTTATGGGAAAACTTGCTGACTTCCAAGTTAAGAACATGAATTGTTGGTTGCTGGCAGATAGCAATAGCTTCCTTGATTTAGACGATATTGAAAATGCCGTTGTTGATGAGTTTGACATCAAGGGCAAACGTGTCTATGTCGGACTGGATGCGTCTATGTTTAGCGATAACACGGCTATTGGCTTCGTCTATCCCTACGTTGCTGAAGATGGCAGTCAGAAATGGCACATCGAACAACATAGTTTCATTCCCTGGCAACAAGCGGGCTCGTTAGAAGCCAAAATGGAGCAAGACGGCGTTAACTATCGAGACTTGGAAACCAAGGGCTACTGTACGATTACAAGCCACCCACAAGGTCTTATCAATCCAGAGGAAGTGTACCGTTGGTTTTGCGAGTATGTCGAAGATAACCAACTTGATGTGGTTTTCTTTGGCTATGACGCTATGATGGTTAATAAAATTATCAAAGCATTAGAATCTAACACTAGCTTCCCATTAATGCCGATTAGACAGCGAACAAGCGAACTGAAAGACCCTACAAAATTCCTTCAAACGCTCTTTATTGAGGGCAATATTACCCGTTTAGATGACGAAATCATGCGTAAAGCTTTGATAAATGCGGTAATCAAGGAAGATAACATTGGTATCCAAGTAGACAAAATGAAGTCTACTTACAAAATTGACGTAGTGGATGCTCTCATAGATGCGTTTTATGATGGCATGTATGCGTTCGAAGATTACGCTATTACCAACAATCCAACGTGGAAGGTCGAACACATGAGCCAAGAAGCCGTTTTAAATTGGCTAAAAAACCCAGATAGTGGGCTATTAGAGGAGTATTAATACATGATTTTGAAGTTTTTTAAGGCAATTTGGGCTATTTTTGACATTTTGATGTTCATTTTAGCTGCAATTTCGCTTAATGTCACCACTTACCACATTGGCTATGTGTGGTTTGGCGTTAGTATGACAATCACATTCGTACTAGCTGGGCTAGTGAGTGAGCTAGCCGCAAAAAAAGGCTAGAAAGGAGGTGATAATAATTGCCGATATTTAATTTAGCAACCGAAAGCCCACCGAGTAACCAAGGGGGCTTTTTTGATATTACTGATCCAGAGTTTTTAGCAACCTTGAATGGTAGTGAGTGGGTTTCAGCCGAAACTGCTCTTAAAAACTCAGATTTATTCTCTATTATCAGTCAGCTATCCAACGACCTTGCGACTGCCAAGCTAACGACTAGCCGAAAACAGTTACAAGGTATCGTGGATAACCCATCAAACAACGCTAACCGTTTTAATTTCTATCAGTCTATCTTTGCTCAAATGCTTTTGGGTGGGGAAGCCTTTGCATACCGATGGCGAAACGACAATGGGCGTGATATGAAGTGGGAGTATTTGAGACCATCTCAAGTCTCATTTAACCGTTTGGATAATCAAAATGGTCTATATTACAACATCACTTTTGATGATCCACGCATTCCGCCAAAACAGCACGTACCACAAAGCGACATTTTACACTTTAGATTGCTATCTGTGGACGGTGGCCTTACAAGCGTAAGTCCGTTGATGGCTCTTGGTAGAGAATTGGATATTCAAAAAGCTAGTGATAAGTTAACGCTTAATTCACTTAAGAACGCCCTAAACGCCAATGGTATTCTGAAAATCAAGGGCGGTGGATTGCTCGATTTTAAAACAAAGGTCTCACGTTCACGACAAGCGATGAAGCAAATGCAAGGCGGTCCGTTGGTATTGGATGATTTAGAGGAATTCACACCTCTTGAAATCAAGTCTAATGTGGCCCAACTACTTAAGCAAGCGGACTGGACGACCGGACAATTTGCAAAAGTCTACGGTATCCCAGAGAACGTTGTCGGTGGACAAGGTGACCAACAATCTTCACTAGAAATGAGCTCAAACGTCTATTCTAAAGCAGTAGCACGCTATTTAAGACCGTTCCTCAGCGAATTATCTCAGAAACTTTCATGCGATGTGGACGCAGATATTTTCCCAGCGGTTGACCCGACTGGTGCCAACTATATCAGTCGTATCAATAGCATGGTCAAAAGTGGCACACTCGCACAAAATCAAGGCTTGTATATTTTGCAACAAGCCGAGATTTTACCTAAAGAGTTGCCAGAGGGGAAAAACCCTAATAGGACCACATTGAAAGGAGGTGAGATAAATGGGCAAGATTGACATTAAAGGCGATATTGTAAGCGATGATGCTGGGGCGTTCTATGAATACTTCGGTATGTCTAGTACCTATCCAAAACTGGTACAAGATGCCATTGCTAACGATGAAGACGAAGAAATCACGCTTAACATTGCGTCAAATGGTGGTGATGTATTCGCAGCTAGTGAAATCTATACAATGCTTAAGGCTAGTGGCAAACGTATTGTGGTTAATGTGCAAGGACTTGCAGCTAGTGCCGCGAGTGTCATTTCTATGGCTGGCGATACCGTTCGCATCAGTCCAACGGCGCATATTATGATTCACAAGGCATCCACTGGCATCGTCGGTAATAGCGATGACCTAGAGCACCAATCAGCGGTCTTAAATAGCATCGATGAATCCATTGCTTTGGCCTATGAGATGAAGACTGGTCTTAAACAACCGGAATTACTTGACCTCATGGCTAAAGAGACATGGCTTAATGCTAAAACTGCCGTTGATAAAGGCTTTGCGGACGAAATCATGTTTTTTGATAACGATGAAGAAAAAATCATGGTTACTAATGCCGTACATCAACTACCGAGCAAATCAGCAATCACTAAATTTAAGAATATGATTGCTGCCCCTAAAACCAATTCTTTGCGTGAGCAGAAATTGGCGATTTTACTTGAAAAATGAAAGGAAGATGATTGATGAAAACATCAAACGAATTGCATGACCTTTGGATCGCACAAGGCGACAAGGTCGAAAACTTGAATGAAAAACTTAACGTAGCTATGCTTGATGATTCAGTTACCGCTGAAGAATTACAAGCAATCAAAAACGAGCGTGACACTGCGAAAATGAAACGTGACATGTTCAAAGAACAATATACTGAAGCTCGTGCTAGCGAAGTAGCTAACATGACTGAAGAAGACAAGAAACCTTTGACTGAGAATGAAGAAGAAGTGAAAGCTAATTTTGTCAAAGACTTCAAAAACCTTGTTCGTGGTCGTTACCAAAACTTGCTTGATTCTAAAACAGACGCATCTGGTTCTGACGCTGGCTTGACTATCCCACAAGATATCCGCACAGCTATCAATACATTGGTTCGTCAATACGATTCATTGCAAGAGTACGTTAACGTTGAAAACGTAACTACTCTTACTGGTTCTCGTGTTTACGAAAAATGGGCTGACATTACTGGACTTAACAAAATTGATGATGAAGCTGGTCAAATCGGTCAAAACGACGATCCAAAACTTTCTCTTATCCGCTACGCTATCAAACGCTACGCTGGTATCTCAACAGTAACTAACAGCTTGCTTGCTGATTCTGCTGAAAATATCCTTGCATGGTTGTCTAGTTGGATTGCTAAGAAAGTCGTTGTTACTCGTAACAAAGCTATCTTGGAAGTTATCGCAACACTCCCAACTAAACCAACATTGGCTAAATGGGACGACATCATTGATCTTGAAGCTAAAGTTGACCCAGCTATCAAGCAAACTTCATTCTTCTTGACTAACACTTCTGGCTTCACTGCCCTTAAGAAAGTCAAGAACGCAATGGGTGACTACTTGATGGAACGTGATGTTAAATCACCTACTGGATACTCAATCGATGGTTTCATGGTTAAAGAAGTTTCTGACCGCTGGCTTGCTAACGGTACTGGTGGAGCTATGCCACTCTACTTTGGTGACTTGAAACAAGCAGTAACATTGTTTGACCGTCAACACTTGTCATTGCTCTCTACTAACATCGGTGGTGGAGCATTCGAAACTGACACTACTAAAGTACGTGTGATTGACCGTTTCGATGTTGTTAAAACTGATGAAGAAGCATTTGTTCCAGCGTCATTCAAAGCGATTGCTGACCAAAAAGCTAATCTTACACCAGGGGCTTAATTAGGGGGTAAGTAATGAGTGTATCTAAGGAAACTATCATGCAGACCCTTAATCTGGATGAGACAGACGACACTGCACTCATTCCAGCTTACATTGAATCAGCTCAACAGTATATTATCAATGCAGTCGGTAATGACCCGAAATTCTACGACCTAGATAGCGTGGAATCTTTGTTTGACACGGCTGTAATAGCTCTCACAAGCTCATATTTCACGTATAGGGTGGCTTTAACAGACACGGTGACTTATCCTATCAATCTCACTTTGAATAGCATAATCGGGCAATTAAGGGGCTTATACGCAACGTATAGCGAGGAAAGAGGTGGCTAATGGCTAAAGTTAGATACTTACCCTCAGACTTTCGTTTCAAGGCTGATTTTGGCACTTATCAAAGCACGCCCAATAAATTTACGGGCGTTAGCGTGCCTAAATTCGTCAAACAGTTTACGTTGCACTATAAGCCACACACTCGCACACTCAATCAAGAGTATTTAGCTCAACAGAATGGTGAAACCGATACAAAGGTTATCGTTATTCGCCACAATGCCAAAGTGGTTGAAGGTCAAGTGGCTGTTTTGAATGGCACTCAGTATGACATTGTGCGAGTAAGTCCAAATGAAAACTTTGGTCTTAACCGCTACGACTTTCTGACTTTGAGAAAGCGCAAGAAAGTTGGGTGATGGCTCATGGTGGGGCTTGATAAGGCGCTTGAGGGCTGGCTTGAAACAGTAGCCAGTATTGGCGATTTAACACCAGCGGAACAAGCTAAGATTACCACCGCTGGTGCAAAGGTGTTTCAAAAGGAGTTAGAAGATGTAACCCGTGAGAAACACTACTCAAATAAGAAACATTTGAAGTATGGGCACATGGCTGACGGCTTATCTGTCCAGTCCACTAATGCGGACGGCAGAAAGAACGGTGTGGCAACCGTAGGATGGAAGAATAATTACCACGCCCAAAATGCTAGACGATTAAATGACGGCACGAAAAAATATCGTGCTGATCATTTCGTTACCAATGTCCAAAACGACAGCACTGTCCAAAGAAAAGTGCTATTAGCAGAAAAAGAGGAATATGAAAAACTCATTCGAAGAAAAGGAGGGAAGTGATTAAGTGTTAGCAACCGTAAAACTAAAAGAGCTAATTGACGGCAAAGGATTTGGTGAAATAAGCGAAGTATACGCAAACAACTTGCCGAAAGAACTCGAAGAAAATACCGATAAGACAATCGTTTTGCTCACCGAAAGCAATCCATCCCTTGATTTGAGTGGGAATAATACCTTTTTCGGAAAAACGGATAGAGTAGAAGTCCAGATTTTTTACAAGGCTGATATTGATTTTGATATTGAAGCCTTTGAAATGGAATTGCTAAGATTCCTAAAATCTGAACACTACTCAATTACAGATATGAGAGAACATAGCATAGACCCCGATACGTTACAGCTTACGGCGGTCTTTTTTGTTGCTCTCGATAAATTAATTTAACAAAGGAGAAATAACTATATGGCAATTGTAGGTTTGAAAATGGTCCGCCTTGCATTGGTTGACCCTAAAACCCAAAAACTACTTAAAGGAGCTGACGGTCTTTCAACAGAAGGCGTTATCGAAGTAGACTCTAAAATGCTTGGTACTCGTACCGCTAACATCTCTAACTTGGAAGGTCAAGCTACTAAAATCCCTGGGAACAACTCAGTGCAAGACGTCATGATTGCACCAGGTTCACCAACAGTAGCTTTTGACTTCAACAACCTTGACTTTGAAATTAAGCAAAAAATGCTTGGTTTCAAACCAGACGGTAAAGGTGGTTATGTGATGGATGGTGAAAAACCTCACACAGCGGTATTGATTGAATCTGAAACACTTGACCGCAAACACTCAGTATTCTTTGGTTTCGCTAACGGTATCATGCAAGAATCAACTCAAAACGTTGCTACTGATACAGATACTGCTCAAACTCGTCAAGACGATAACATGACATTTAACGCCTTGTCAGCGGATGCGTTCGGTGGTGAGCCTTACAAGAAATACTACACTGGTGCATCTAACTACGATAAAGCTAACATGTTTAAAGAAGTGTTCGGAGGATACGTCCTTCCTGCCGCTTCAAACAGCATTTAATAATTCGCAAGAGGTCGGGCTCATGGCCTGACCTCTATTTTTGTGTTAAAGGAGTAAAGATAAATGGAAATCAAAACTATTAAAATCCCAGAAATCAGTAAAAAGTCATTTGAAGTAGCTACAAGCAACCGCAATGTCTTGCGTATGCACGAATACCAATTGGCAGTCCTTAAAATCAGCGATACTGCCGAAGATGGTGATACGAAAGAGCAAGCACAAGCAAGTTTCACAATCCTTAAAGAAATGCTCGGTTTCATTCGTGCCGTTCTTAACTTGGATGATGAAGCCTATGACAAATTGCTTGATTTGGATAACGAACGTACACAAGAGATTGCTGAGAGATTGGTGGGATATATGTACGGTTTGACTGACGAACAACTTGAAAATGCCGCTGGTGAAACTGACCCAAAAGAATAAAGTCTAAAGGGGAACAGATTTTTGATTTAGAAAATAGCATTGAGGACTTAAAACTTATTGCTAAGAAATCAATTCAAGGTTTTGGGTGGACGCTAGATCAATACTACGATACCGATTATTACGAGTTGATGAAGATTCTAAACGCAAAAGAGGAAGAAGATAGGATGGTCGACCCAACATCTTTACTCTAAATTTTTGAAGGAAAGGAGGAAAAAATAATACATGGCAAAAGTACAAGCTACCATGTCCACCGAAATCGCCTTAGACACGTTACAAGCGGCTAATTCGATTAAACGACTAACTCAGTTAGTTAATAGCTCTACGAACGCATGGAAGGCACAAGAAAGCCAAATGCGTAGCGCTGGTGACTATTTAGGTGCAGCACAAGCTAAGTACGATGGTTTGGGTAATGCTATCCAAAATCAACAACGTAAGATTGAGAAACTGAAACAAGAACAGTCTCAACTTAAAGGAAGTACCGCCGAAACTGCTGAACAATACCTTAAGTACCAACAACAGATTGACCAAGCGACAACACGTTTGGCATCGTTGGAAAACCAACAGCGTCAAGCTAAAAATAGCCTAGATTACCATAGGTCTGGACTGGCAGAGCTACAAAAAGAGTATAAGCTTCAAAATGAATCGTCTGAAGCCTATGTCAAACGCTTAAAAGCGGAAGGCAAAGAGGATGAAGCGAGGGAAGAACAACTCAAGCAATACAAGGGTTCGATTACTAACTTAAACAAGCAGTATGAGACCCAGAAAGAAATGCTTGAGCGTGTCGCTAAACAGTCTGGAAGAACAAGCGATGAATACCGCAAGCAAAAGCAACGTTTGGATGAAACGGCTACTAGTCTTGCACACACTAGGAATGCCGCTGACAAACTGAATGATGAGATTGAGCAAAGTCAACGGTCTAGCACATTCATCGGGCGCTTAAAGGATAGTTTTAAACGTTTAGGAAGTGAAGTCAGTGAGACTGAACATAAAACCTCACGTTTGAAAGGTATCTTTGGTGCTACGTTTGCGGCTAACCTAATTAGTAACGGTTTCCAAAACGCTTTGGGAGCTATCAAAGGTAAGTTTGACGAAATTGCCCAATCAAGTGCTGAATACGTTAAGTACCAACAAACCATGAACGCCACTTGGCTAACCTTGACAGGTAATGCTGAAGAAGGTAAGAAAATGGTCGATATGACCAACCAAATGGCACAAGCAGCGGCTAACTCAACCGAAATGGTTGACGGCATGAACCAAAAATTCTATGCCGTTACTCATAATACCGAGTTGACCAAGCAACAAACGCAAGCCATTTTGACCTTGCAAGACGCTTTTGGTCAAACGGATGCAGCAGTTGAAAATTTCGCCACACAGTGGGCACAAATGATTGCTAATGGTAAGGTTCAAGGGCAAGACATGATGTCAATCATCAATGTCTTCCCGGAAATGAAAAACCAACTTAAAGAAGTAGCTGCACAAGAGCTTGGCATTGCAGACATGACCGCCGATAAATATGCGGAGCTCCAAAAAGATGGTAAGATTACCGCAGAGATGGCACAAAAAGCCTTGTTCGAGTTGCAAGACAACTACAAGGACGCCACTGCTAACTTCTCAACTACCATTGGTGGTCTTGAAAGGACAATCCAATCCCGTATGCCGGCGGTAGTTGCTGCTTTTCGTGACCCAATCGATAAAATGAAAAACCCATTCTTACAACAGATTGGGGACTGGGTAGCTGACCCTAATACTGAAACTAAGTTTAAAGATTTAGGGGAACACGTTTCTAAAGGTCTAGGCACTATCCTGGACGCCTTTTCAAAAGTGTTTAATCTCGGTGATGGTAAGGACAAGCTCAATGGCTTCATGGACGGTCTCAACAAGACTGTTGATAATGTTAGTAAAACCATTGCTAATAACGCCCCTAAAATTGTAGCCTTCTTCAAAGAAACCAAAGATAGTCTAGGGGCAGTGTTTAGCATTGGTAAAGATTTTGCCGGTGGTGTCTGGGAAGTAGCCGTAGACATGATTAAAAGTGTCGCTGGGGCATTCAATCTTATGACTGGAAACGGTAAGAAGGCTAAAGGGCCAGTCACATCACTATCCAAGGCATTGGGTGGCATTGCAAAACATAAAACGGCTATTAAAACGGTCGGTTCTTTGTTTGCTGCTTACTTTGTAGGTTCTAAAGTAGCTTCAGGAGTGATGAAAGTTGCTAAAGCTATTAACGTGATGAAAAATTCAACGATAGCTATGACTGTCGCCCAAAAAGCTATGGCTGCCGCTCAAAAAGTTGCGACGTTAGCTCAAAAAGCGTGGAACTTCGCTATGGCTTCAAACCCTATCGGTTTAATCGTGGTTGCAGTAACTACGGCTATCACTGCCTTGGTATTGCTTTACAAACACAACAAGAAATTCAAAGCCTTTGTAGATGGCATGTTTTCTGCTGCTAAAAAAGCCTTTGATAAGATTTTTAAAGTGACAAAAGAAATCTTTGGCAAGATCATTGATTTCTTCAAAAAGGACTGGAAACAAGTCCTTTTATTTATTGCCAATCCGATTGCTGGAGCGTTTGCTTTAATTTACAAGCACAATAAGAAATTCAAGAAATTCGTTGATGGTATCGTTAAGAGCATCAAGGATGGTTTTTCTAATGCTGGTAAATGGCTTGGTAAGACGTGGGATGGCATGAAAAAAACTTGGACTGGTGCGATGGACTCAATGACCAAGAGCACCAAGAAAGGTTTTGAAAAGACCAAGACTTACTTCACTGGTGGTGAGAAAGGTATTAAAGCCTTTACCAACACCGCTAAGAAATTGCTTGTAATCTCCAATCCAGTAGTTGCTGGTTTTGAGTTGATGTACAAGCATAACAAGCCATTCAAGAAGTTTGTCGATGGCACGGTGGACCATGTCAAAGATATGGCTAAAGGCGTTGCAAAACACATGAGTAGCCTTAAGAAAGACTGGGGCGAAAAATGGGATAACGTCAAGAAATTCGCATCCAAAACATGGGAAGGTATCAAGGGTAATGCTACTGAAGCGATGACTGCCCTTGGTAAAGATATCGACAAGCATCACAAAGGCATCAATAAGAATTGGTTTGATGGTTGGGAAAACTCTAAGAAATTCTTATCTAAAAAATGGGATGAAATCGGAGCGTTAACACAAGAGAAATTTGGCGTTAACATTACCAAGCTAATCACCGACGCATTGACCAATATTGCTAAGTTCTTCAAAGATACGTGGGACAATGTAAAAAAAGGATTTGGCGAAATGTGGGACGGCATGAAAAAACTTGCCGGTGATGGTATTAATGCCGTCATTGCGTTGCCAAACGCTGGTATCGACGGTATCAACAAACTGATTTCTGATTTTGGTGGTAGCAAAGAAGCTATCTCAAAAATCCCGAAAGTTAAGTTTGCCGGCGGTACTGGTATGTTTAGCTCATACCGAAACCCAATTACCAAGCCTACGCTTGCTACACTAAATGATGGCTACGATAGCCCAGAAACCAACAACCAAGAAATGGTCATTCTTCCTAATGGTAAGTCATTCTTGCCACAAGGGCGAAACGTTGAATACCTCTTGCCAGCCGGCTCAGAGGTCATCAACGCTAGTGAATTAGCTATGCTTATGGGCGTAGAGCGTGGAGCGTTTGCCAAGGGGACTGGTTTCTGGTCTAAAATCTGGGATACTGCTACCAACGTTGCGGGCTCAGTTTGGGACACTATGAAAAACGGTGTCGATAAATTCATGAAGATGATTGAGTTTGTCGGTGATGTCGTCAAAGACCCGGTCGGTTCATTGGCTAAGAAATTCAGTCCTAACGCTGATAAGTTAGCCGGTATGTTCAACCCACTCGGTAATGCGCTTTACAAGAAACCAATCGAAGAAGCCAAAAACTGGTGGAAAGAGCTTTGGTCAATGGCTAATGCTTCAATGGATGAAGGTACAGTGGCAATGGGTGCCAAAGGCGATGACTACCGCTTTAAAGACAAGGCTAAAGACGCTGGTGCAGACCCTTGGGGTTACTTCTATCGTGAATGTGTATCATTCGTTGCAAGCCGTTTGGCAAACCTTGGTGTCAAACCTAGTCTATTTAGTCATCTCGGTAACGGTAACCAGTGGATTTCTGCGAGTGTACCACACTTAAGCAGACCAAAACCGGGTACAGTAGCCGTCTACACTGGCGGACCAGTATCAAGCAACCACGTTGACTTTGTAACAGCCGTACACGGTGACACTTATGACGGTGAAGAATATAACTACGGTGGCAATGGTCAGTATCACCAATACGCCGGCCGTCATATTTCAAACGCTGCTACCTTCCTTGATTTCGGTGTTCGGGATAGTGGAAGTAGTAGCGGTGACGATAGCAAACCGCTTAAGGACAGAAATAATCCGCTCCAAACTTTGATTAAACGTCAAGTTGGCGGCATGTTTGAATGGATTAAGAAAACACTTGGTCCATTGCTCAGCCCAGCGGGTGGTGGTGAAGATAACCCACAAGGAACTGGCGTTTCTCGTTGGCGTGAATCAGTTGAAAAAGCACTGAAAGCCAATGGATTGCCTACAACTCAAGAATATGTCGGGGCCTGGTTGCGACAAATTCAAAGTGAGTCTGGCGGTAACCCTAATGCCGTCCAAGGTGGATATGTCGATATCAATACCTTAACTGGCGACCTTGCCAAAGGTTTGGTACAAACAACATCTAGTACATTTAACTCATTCAAGCATAAAGGCCATGGAAATATCTTCAACGGCTATGATAACCTTTTGGCTGGTATCGCTTATGCGAAATCTCGTTATGGCGGTAATATGCTTGCGGTTATCGGACACGGGCATGGCTACGCTAACGGTGGTCTAGTCCGCAAAAACGGCGTTTATGAATTGGCTGAAGGCGATATGCCAGAATATGTCATTCCAACAGACATCGCTAAACGTGGTAGAGCATGGCAACTACTTACTGAAGCAGTGGCACGTTTTGCGGGCGATGCCCCACAAGGAAACCACGATGACGTTTCAGACCGTGAGCGTGTTTCTGTTCTGGAAAGCAAGCTAGATGTCATGATTGACTTACTTGGTCAATTGGTAACTAATGGCTCTAACCCTATCGAGGTTAGAAACATCATCGATGGTAGAAGCGTGTCGAATGGTCTTGCGCCATTCATGACTAAGGCGACAAACGATTACGAACGCAGACAAGCGTTGCTAGGAGGTAGCATTATTTGATAGGAATGTCAGTCATTTTTGACGGTAAAAACTTAACCGAATTATTTAATGAAGGTCAAGGGCGTACCGTTCCAGTTGATGTCACAAAAAACGTGGCATCCAATTTTAACAATAACTATCAAGACCAAGGGCGTAGGCGTTATGGTCAGCAATTCCTATACAGTACCTTGTCAGTCAAGCAAATTCAAGTGTCGTTTACCCTAGTCGGAAACTACGACTACTTTAATACTATTGCTGAAACGTTGGGCGGTTATCTTAATGTTGATAAACCAAAAACATTGATTTTTGGTGACGAACCCAACAAGGTTTGGGAAGCCATCCCGTCTGGTCAAGCGTCATTAACGGTTGATAAGAACACGGCACCAATCACTGCCACAGTAACGGTTACGTTCGAAAAGCTATGGTGAAAACAAAGCACAAGCCTTAGTAAGTAGTGACGGTGAAACGAAATACGGAAGTATTAAGAAGGTTTCGACTGGACATTACAAAGCGACCTTGAAGAATTTTGGGACGGCTGAAACATACCCAGATATTAAGCTGAAGTTTAACTCAGATAATGGCTGGGTTGGGATTGTGAAGTCTTCTAGCGAAAGTTATGAGATTGGCAACCCTAATGAAACTGACACACGCACGGTGAAACAGTCTGAAATTCTGTTTGACTATGTTTCTAACAACTGGATCACTAATGGTTTTGCAGTTGGTGCTAAAAACCAAGGGCGTTTTAACGATAACTTGCAAAGTTTGAATGGAACGCTTGCGATTGATAATGCGTGGGGGAGACCTCACATAGCCTTAACCAATCGAGGTAGTGGCTCAACTTTGCTCCGTGGGAGCTCGATTACATGGGATATCCCAGCAGATAGCAACGGCGAAAAAGGCTCTCTATATGAATATATGTGGTGGAGACAGATTTTTTGGCTCGGTGCATCTAACGAGTGCGGATATATCAAAATATCTGTTACGGATGCAAACGGCACATTCCTCTACGGCGTGGAAACCCTTAAACATGTCAACGGTCTAGGTTGCGAGTATCGTTTCCTTGCTAGTGACGGTAACGGAAGTTATCGAACACTAGACAGGAAATCATTCTGGGGTACGCATATCCAAACCCAAAACCCATTTAATGAGCCACAAGGTTGGTCGGATATGCAACGGTTTGATGATGAAATACAATTTTATTACCAAGGCGGATACCCTAGATTTAAGATACCTGAAATCAAAGGGAAGAAATCAGCAAAAATAAGTGTTGGTTTCTTTGGTCTTGGTGATGCACCGCTTGTAACCCACATGTATCTTGATAGCTTTGTCTATCGGAAAGATTATGTAAACAAAGAAGAAGATATCCCTAACCGTTTTCGTAAGGGTTCTATCCTAGAGATAGACATGGCTAAAGGCAAGACCCTAGTTGATAACTTGCCAGCGTCTAACGAGCTAACTTACTTATCCGAGCCGTTCAGTATCGGCACTGGTGAAACTGAAATCGATATCTACACGTCTAGTTGGACAAGAACTGACCCAACAATTGAAGTAACATGGAAGGAGCGTTTCGTTTAATGCAGATTTGGATTCATGACAAGAACATGCGTAAGGTTTGTGCCTTGAATAACAACGTTCCGGGCATGTTGCCATACTCTAACAGTCAGTGGCATCCTTACCTTGAATACGCAACGAGTACATTCGATTTCACAATTCCTAAGATTGTCAATGGGAAACTGCATGAAGACATCAAATATATCAAAGACGATATGTTTGTTTCGTTTTATTACGATAACTCTTATCAAGTTTTCTATGTGTCGCAACTCGTTGAGAATGATACATCATTCCAAGTCACTTGT